>Ga0114918_10001111_pt1 | contig 23872 bp, 19 predicted proteins | sample LantaG_FD_87015 | JGI IMG/M metagenome (GOLD analysis project Ga0114918, IMG submission 87015) | Deep subsurface microbial communities from Baltic Sea to uncover new lineages of life (NeLLi) - Landsort_02402 metaG | ecosystem: Environmental > Aquatic > Marine > Oceanic > Sediment | place...
CTGCCATCGCCAAGATCGACGACAAGCAGCGCCGCGAGCAGGCCCGGAGCGATGCGGCACGGCAGCGACAGCAGGAGCAGCATCGCGCGACCCTGGCCCAGATCGGCAGCGAGAACCTCGCCAAGCATCGCGAGCTCGATGAAGAGTACGGCGAAAGAATGGCAGAAACCGAGACCGAACTCGCCTCGGCGCGGGCTGAGTGGCAGGACGCCATCAAGTCAGCCCGCGAGAAGCGCGTGACTGCTGAAGCCGAAGCGGACGCCGGCCCGGGCAAGCTCGAAGGCCCCGAGGACATCGTCGGCAAGGCGACCGCAGCCCTCGCGGGCGTCGGTGATATGATCGGCGAACAGGCCGCGAAGATCGGCGCTCGCGGCACCTTCAGCGCGGCCGCGCTCGTGGGATTGCAGGCGGGCGGTGCCACCGATCGGATGGCCAACGGCATCGACAAGATCGAACGAAACACGCGGACGCTGCGTAACGTCGACGAGCTTTCTTTCGCGTAAGGCCTGCCTGCCGGTAGGCAAGGAGCAATATGAAACTCAGCGACTTCTTCTGGAACGTCGAAGCAGATAAGCGCCTTCGCGGGGTCGACCTCCGCCAGGGCGATACGCCGGCCGAGGATACGGTAGTCGTCGAGGACGTAGAAACCGGCTACAAGACCTCGTTCGCCGTGCCCATCATCCTCGAACTGCCGTGGGAGGAGCTGCGGGCGATGGCGACCGGCGAGAAGGACATCGCACCGCTGTATCACGTGACGCGAGTCTGTGGTTACTTCAGCAGGGTCGAAAACTTCAATCCCAGCAAGATTGGCGAGCTGAAAGACAGGCGAAAGGGCAACTATGAGATTAAGTGAAGACACGCTGAGGCGGCTCTATCATAAGGAACGGATGTCGGCCCGCCAGATCGCAAAGTCTTTCGGCACCACTCATACCCGCGTGCTGAACAGGATGAAGCGAATGGGCATCAAGCGCCGAAGCAGACGCGGCGCCCTACTCGACATTGAGTTCGAGAAACTGCATCACATGTACGTCACCTGCGGCCTGTCCGAGCGGGAGATCGGGACGTGGTTCGATGTCGAAAGCTATGTGGTCAAGCGAGAGTTGGGGCGACTGGGGATACCGCGACGCGAGTTTGAGTATCCGACTGGCCCTCAGTGTTCCGCGTGGAGGGGCGATGACTGCGCCTATGGCGGGTTCCATACTCGTGTGAGGAACTTGCGTGGGAAGCCTTCGGAATGCGAGTACTGCGGCACGACAGATCCTGATGCCTGCTATGACTGGGCGAATCTGACAGGCAACTACGCTGACATTTACGATTACGTCAGGCTGTGCCGCAGATGCCACAAGAGGCAGCACGCCGGCCACATCAGTGTTGACGACCTCATTGCCATAAGCCATGCTGGCAGCGTTGCGACGGAGTCGTTCTGATGGCCACCCTCACTGAAAAGATCGACAGCCGCGAGTGGACGACGGGCGCCAAGCAGAGCGTCACGATGTTCTACGTGCTCGACGGGACGTCCGACGACGTGACCGCCCGCGACCTGCTGCTCAGCAGCACGGCGGCGACCTACAACGGCCTCGTCCGAGACGAGTGCAGCCTCGAGCCGATCTTCGTCGACACCGTCAACGACGCCGGCAAGTGGGAGTGCAGCGTCCGCTATATCAAGCCCGAGTACCAGGAGCCGGAGGTCGGCGAGTCGAGCTTCTCCTTCGACACCGGCGGCGGCACGCAGCACATCACACAGTCACTGCAGACCATCGCCAGCTACGCCGCATCGGGCACGCCGCCCGACTTCCAGGGCGCCATCGGCGTCACGCACGACAGTGTCGAGGGCGTGGACATCACGGTGCCCGTCTACAACTTCAGCGAGACGCACTACCTCGCCGACACCGTCGTCACCGAGGCCTACAAGCAGACGCTCTTCCAGCTCACTGGCAAGGTGAACAACGCGCCCTTCAAAGGCTTCGCTGCCGGCGAGGTCCTCTTCCTGGGTGCGTCAGGCTCGAAACGAGGCGAAGAGGACTGGGAGATCAGCTATCGCTTCGCTGCCAGCCCGAACCGCACCGGCCTGACAGTCGGCACGATGACCGGCATCGACAAGAAGGGCTGGGAATATATGTGGGTGCGATACGCCGACGCCGAGGATGCGACGGCGCACGCCATCGTCAAGCAGCCGGTGGCTGTCTACATTGAGAAGGTGTACGAACTCGGCGACTTCTCGCAACTGGGGATCTGAATGGGCGACACACTGAAGAAGGTCCAGGCAGGCCAACCGCTGAAGATTCCGGCGACGGCGTACAACGCGTTCGTCGACGTTGCTCGCGCCCACCAGCAGAATCAGACCGAGCTTGCCGGTGCCGGTCGGCCTGCCGCTCGCCACGCGGACCTCGTCCTCGTGCGAAACGACAGCGGAGCCGATGTCAGCCGCTTCGGCGTGCTCGCCATCAGCGACAGTGTGTTCGCGCCAACCGATGCCGAGTTCAAGAACCGCGTCGTGTTCGCCGGCGTCACGCCGACCTCGTCACCGCACGGCCGTTTCGTCGTCACCGCCGAGCCGATCAAGGCGGGCGAGATCGGTGCCGCGTTCGCCGATGGCGTGTGTCCGGTGCAGATCGATGTAACCGACGATGAGCACAGCCAGGCCGACACCGCGCTGAGCACGACCGAGCACCTGGAATCGCGACACGGCGGTGCGGCGGCCATCCTCTGGCGGTCGGGCGGCACCGGTCTGCAGTGGGCGATTGTTCGGCTGGCGGCGCTCGAGGTCATCTACGACGAGCTGACCATCGACGACCAATACGCCGACGGCCGCGTGGTGGAGGTCGGACTCGTCTGGAAGCTCGGTGGCGGTCGCACCATCATCCCCGAGGTGGTGGAGCATTACGATCAACTCGTTGATCCGAGCATTCAGGACGGCGACAAGGTGAAGGTGTCGCTGTCGTACGACGGCACAGCCGAGCGAATCGTGCCCAACGTCGACGACTCCGGCATCCCGGACGAGGTCGTCATCAGCGGACTCAAAGATGCCAGCGAATATCAGGAGACCGATCCCGCCAACCGTCTCGTGCTCGTCGAGTGGGACCAGGTCGGCGACCCGCCGTCACACGACACTGCACATCGACGACACCGCTGTTGCTTCGGCAATTGCCGCAAATGCCCCGGACGCAGCCATCGCTGTGGCGTCCGGCGCGTTGTCGTCGTCGGCCGTCCAGCAGTGCACGCTCGGCGGGGACACCATCAGCGTCTACAGTCTCAACGGGCACGCGTGGAATGCCTTCGGTCATTTCGGCGTCGGCGATGAGGTCGTCGTGTGGGAGCTGCCTTCGCCCGTGGCCGGCTGCGATTATGTGGGCACGCCGCTTGATTTCTTCCGCGACACCTTCCACGAGTTCAAGTGCATCGGCCGTGCGTACTCGGGCCTGGGCACAGCAGACCTGACCGTCGAGTTCAACATCTCGACATCCGACGAATACAGCTATGTATCCGACGTCCGCACGTACGACAACGCTGTCTGGAGCACAAAGTATCCGGACATCGCCGTCGGCACACCGGTAGTCGTCGCCCGCGTGAACGCGGCTGCAGAATACGTCGGCTTCCCGATCCTGGGAGGCGGCGCCGGCTCGCTTGTCGTTCGTGTGAAGGCGACGGGCAATCCGCCGGCATCGCCTGTTCGCCAGGCAGAACGCGTCGATAACGCTGCAACGATCGACGTGAACATCATGGGCGGCAACTGGTCGGCCGCGTTCCCAGTCGTCAAGACCGACGACTACTTCTGGGCGGTGCGAGTGGCCACCGATCCCGAAGTGTGGTACGGATTCCCGTCGTTCGATTTCCGCATTGGCGTGGGGCCTGTCTGATGCCTGAAACTGTCACCGGCTACATCGATCCCGCAACCGGGCAGCTCGTCTTTGACGAGGATGTCGAGGGCGAAATCGTCCAGCGCATCGCCATCGCCGACGAGTCCACCGGCCAACTGTGGGTCGAGTACGGTGGCATCAACCAGCGGATCACGGCCGACCCCGCCGACGGCAAGCTGAAGATCAATGTGGTCGCCGACCCGATGATCTTCTTCCAGATCACGGCGCCGGAGTTCGTCGTGTCCGGCGAGCCGTTCGACATCCTCGTCGCGGCCTACGAATACGATTGGGACTACGAGGGCGGCATCCCGCAGATCAAAACCGACTACGCCCAGGACTGCACGCTGTTCTTCGAGGACGCGAACTACACGGTCGTGCCGGCAACCATCGCGGACGCGGACTGGACCAACGGCCAGGTGACGAAGACGATCACGGTGACGACGACGGTCGAGGGCGAGAGCCAGGCAGCGCTGTGGGTGCAGTCCGACGCGAACACGGAGCACACCGGCTTCGCGATGCTGAACGTGCATTACGATCCACCGCCGGTGGAGTTCGACGTTCAGGCTGACGAATGGCGCCTGGAGCCGGTCGGCGGCGAGACCGGCTGGTTCGGCCTGACGGCCATCGCCCGGCAACTCAACAAGATGCTCCCCGACTACAGCGAGCAGTGCGTCGTGTCGTCTTCCGTGGGCACCGTCATCATCCAGGGGCGCGAGACTCCGCACATCGAGCCGGCGGATTGGGCGGACGGCGTCGCGACAGTGACGATGAAGCTGACCGGCATCCCAACGCCGTCGTTTGACGTGGTGATCACCGTCGAAGAAGCTGGCGAGCCGGCCAACCAGGGGCAGACGACCGTGCTGCTGAAGGTGCCCGAGCACACGAAATCCGCCTGGCGCTACCTCCCGGCAAACGCCCTGGTCTACCCGATCGACGCGGGCGACACACGCAAGGAGGCCTACGCCGCCCACACGCCGGAGCGGTGGTATTCGATGCTCAACGCGACACGCGGGAAGGCGGACGGCGATACCTACTACGTGATTCCCAGTGGCTACTACGGGATGGAGTTCACCCTCGCCATCCAGCTGCAGTACCGTGGCTATCCCGTGTACCGCTACGAGCACTCCGCCCGCGAATACTGGAAGGCGTACGTGTGGGACCTGGGGGACTACGTCGGGCAGGAACTGAACTACCTCGTCGAAATCGGCGAGCTGCGGGCTGCATTCAGCGACAACGCCGAGACGACGGCGCCCATCATCTACCAGCCCGGCGAGCCCGGCTGGTACGAGCACGATTGGGGGAACGCCATCCAGACGCCGATGCCCAATTGGACCGTCTCCTTCCGCTACGACTTCTGGGACACGCCCCGCGCCTCGTGGGATTCCGCGTACCTTCAGGGCCTGCCCTCGGCCCACACAACGACCGTCCACAGCCTCGTCGCCCGCGACGGCGGTCCGTACTACATTCGCTTTCCGTTCACCATCGCCCCGCAACGATACCTCTTCTTCTGCCCGCACATTCATCTCGGCGGCTTCCCGTTCGACAAGCCGAAGGTGAAAAACATCGTCTCCGTCGAGCTCCTGCACACGCGGAGCTTGCGGATTTGGGCGGGGTGAAGGCGCACATGCCACCGGCGACGCGGCGCTCCCATCTTCCATATGTGGGCGGTTATTGAGATATTGGGCTCGTCCGAACATCTCCTCTTCCAGCTCGGTTGGGGCCCGACCCAATGAACGATCTCTCCCGCTGCCACAACTAACGGCTCGCCCGGGCCCGACCGCTCCGTGTCGTACCACCGCCATGCTCAGCCTGTCCGCGACGGGGTATAGCCGAAGCTGCACCTGCACCGGCACGCTCATAGGGGGGGCCGTCGCCGCGTGCCTCGCCTACCCGCACCGAGATCGCCCTCGCAGGGGCTGCGTATTCCTCGGCCTTACTACTCCGAGCGGAATATGGTGAACGTTTTCCGCCCAGTTGTGCTTTCACACTTCGATAACTTGGACACTGTCGAATCGCTTGTTCGGCATACGAATCTCAGCAATGGAGCGGAATCAGGAAAGGTTCACTGTTTGCCGCTCCCCGTAGTAACCTTTACCCCTTCTACTGCCGCCGACCGGGGGAAGAGCTGTCCGGATGATCCGCCGAGGGGGACCATGTTGCTGCGCTGGGGCACAACCAAATCGCCAACAATCTTGACAATTGACGACGGTGTGTGTAGAATGGTAGATACTGTACGTCAGTATTCGAATATTAGAGCATCCCGTTGTATCGGTGCGTATATGGAGCAGAAGAACAGGAATGAGCATCCGCAGCATCGTGAACGCAACGCAAATCAGCCAATGGTTCGACTCCAAGAGGAGAGATGCATGGGAAATCCTTCCTCTATTGCTGAGGAAGTTAGTAAGCGCTTCCATTGACCTCAAGGAGATGACGGCCATCCGGAGTCCGGGGACCGAGGATCTTGTTAGCCAGCCGACCAGCCCATGAGCCTTATCACTTCCTGGACCTCCGGAATCGACCTTGCCAACAACTTGTTGCACAGTGAATACTCGCCCTCGCCTTCGGACTTGAAGAGCTTCTGCACGCCCCATTTCGTTGTGGTCAGGAGGCCGTTGATGGTCATTTCCGGCGTTTTACCTTTGGTGCCAAGCTTCGTTAGACCGGTTTTCAGGACACGGTCCGTAATCTCATTGTAGTGGAGCTTACGTCCCTCGCGCAAGAGAACGGCAGCAGCTACAGCCCAAGAACTTACCATGTCGATTACACTCCAAACACGAGTTCATCGAGGTACTGTTCACGTCGCGATCCATTGATCTCGGTGAGGATCGCGGGATCAAGCAGGATGTGCGTCAACGCGTCGCGTATGAATCTTTCCGACGTATCCCTGAGTTCACCAGACTTCTGGGGAGTCAAGCTCCCCAACTTCAGTCCGTGGACGATCTTAGATCGCCAACCATAGCAGTCCTTGACCTGCCTGTAGATGGTCTTCCTGTCCGCTCCCGGCAGTCCAGAGCCATTGAACATCGCGATGCGTTCGGCAATTCGATGCGTCATTTCGCGTGCGTCGTCAGGACCGAAGAGAGCCTCCAGTCCTATCCATAGGACGAGGTACCGCGTCGCCCAATTGCTCTCTGTCAGGGCACGAGCAAGAGCCAATATAGCCGTTCGCACAGATCCCTCTTGCGGCATATTCTTGTACATGTCCTTCGCCTTGAGCAGATCATCTATAGTCAGAGAGTTGCACGCATCAGAGGGAGAACAGAGCATTGGCTCGCATAGACCAATGTGCTGTCTGAATGGTTCGTCAGATTCCACAAAGAGCAGATTGACTTCATAGCGGAAACCAATCCGTGACGGCTGTGCTATCCAGAGCGCAAGATTACAGTCCCTGATGTGGGAAAGAGCCTCATCGTGCTCTGCGCCCAGGCCGTCCGCTTCATACTCCTTTATGAAAGCAAACTTCGCTTGCTCAACACAATCCTTGATAGGCCAGCCCAAGTCGCGCACCACTTCTCCGTGCTTCAGGAAATCAGGTGTCCGAGCAATGACAATGCCATCTCCGATCTCAAATGGGTTGCACGAGAGCGCACCATGGGCATCCTCGTACTCGTCGGTTATCACCGCAATAGTGAATCGCTTATGGGGCATGCTATCCTCCGGGGACGGGGCATCCCATCACGGTAGTTGCTCGATCTGACCCTCTGTCACCATCCTCATCAACTTCTCCACATACCCACTCCGGTCATCCTGCATGAAGAGGACGTGGCGATTCTGCATCTCTTCGCGTGACATCCCCCAACGGAGTTGCGAGAACTCCGTCCAGGAAAGGATGAAGCAGTTGAGGACGACGCTCGGGTCGGCGAGGCGCGTCTCGATGTCCTTGATCGTCTCGCAGAAGAGGAGCTTCGGGCTGTCTGATCTCTCGTGCAGGAGGCCGTGCGGCTCGATGAAGGTCAGGTACTGCTTGCTGTCCTGGACGATCCACATGATGAAGTCGGGATGGAAGCTGGCGGCCTCGAAGAACCCCACGCCCTTGCCCCGGCTCTGGTTCCTGAGCAGGTAAAGCTCTGTCCCGGCTTCGGCCAGCTCCGCCTCTTTCGCGGTGCAATACTTGTAGAGATCCGCGACAAACTGGTACTCGCTCTCGTTCAGCGCCACCGGCATGATCTTGATCTTGCCTCCCTTGCGCACGTGGAAGAGCGGCTGGTACAGGTGGCGGCTGAAGTTGCACGCCTTGAGATCGCCGGGGTCGGTGAGCTTGCGGAGGTATCGAGCATTGGCCGCGAGGTCGGCCAGGAGTTCGGTGATCGACGCGATGGCCTGGCTCTCGGAGCCGTCCACGATGAGTTGGTACTCGTCGTCCTCCGGGAAGTCTTCGCCCGACAGATCGCGGTATTCCAGGCGAGGCTCGATGAACGCGCGCTTGCGGTAGTTGTAGTAGTGGTCACAGTACCGCTTGAGCAGCTCGGCGGCGATCTGTTGCCACAGGCGAACGTCGTCGAAAGTCGTCGCTTGCAGTCGGGCGGCGGGGGCGAATAGCGTATACCAACTGGCATCGCTCAGCACGGTCCTGATACCCGCCTTCGTGACGTTCAGGTTGTGCCAAGTCCGCTCTCGTTTGAACTGCTCGACCTCGAAGAACAGGCCATCGTAGTCGAGGAAGGCGAGATGCTGCGGCTCAAGATGGCCCTTGTGCTTCTGACCGGCGTCAGCCTGGCCATGCGAGCGAACCGCCTGGATGCGGGGGTACCAGTCCGAAACAACTTGGTTGTTCTGGAGGTAGTCAGGGATGTCGCCGACCTCGGGCACCGGCGCGTCACGTTTGAAGTCGTACTCGCGCCCGTCCGACGCCTTGATCTTCGGTCGCAGCACCTTGAGGCCCTTGCCGAAGTCGTACGTCACGTTCATCGGGACAGTGAACACCTTCGTGCTCTCGTTGCCCGGCAGGCCCTCTTCCTTCAGGAAGTCGCGGAACCGCTCCATGAAGTCGGCCTCGATGCCGAAGACGTTCAGCGTCTCAAGCTCCTCGATGTACTTCGGTCGGTTCGTCGCGAACGTCTTGCCGCTGCGTTTGAGCGTCCACTCCCAGCCCTTGAGCCGCACGCCCCGGCCGAAGAGCTGGATGATCTGCGTACCCTCGCTCTTGCCGACGTGCATCAGGCCCATCGTGCTGACGCGCCAGCAGTCCCAGCCCTCGACGAACTTCTTCGATCCGATCAACAGGTTGACGGGAGAGCTTGACTCCCGCACGGTGGCGAACATCGCCTCGCTGAACTCCGTGTCGTCCATGCTGAGCACGGTGCCGTGGTCCTGTGCCACTCGCTCGACGTGATCGCACAGCCCCTTGGCGTCGCCGACGTTGATCAGACCGAACGGTTCGTCGGCCGTTCCGCACTTCAGTGCTATCTCGCCGGAGTCGCCCTTCACTCGCGAGAGCGTCAGGATGCCGCCGCCCCGGTTGTGGAAAAGGCGCGCGAGGATGTCCTGATAGAGCGTCTCAGGCGTCTCGCCGGCGCTCATCTTCTTTGCGAGGAAGCCGAACGCGCCGGAGAAGATGTCTCGGCCTTCGCTGTCCAGCAGTCCCGTGTCCTGCCCGGTGCCCGTGATGATCTGTCGTATCCGGTCTTTCGCGGTTCGGTCGTCGTGCAGGAAATCGGCGACGAATTGCAGCACCCTTGCCACGTCCGACGCCACCTCCTTCTCGTCGTTCGTCCCTTGGGCCTTCTGCACGCTCGATCCGACGAACACCCACAGCGGCTTCTCGATGTTGAACGGGACGAACTCCCGGTGGCCCTCCTCGTAGACGCGCAACTGCTGGTAGAACTTCAGGAGGCAGGCCGTCAGGTAGACCCTCTCGACCTCGTCGAGCGTCTGCGGCAGGTTGAGGATGTGGTAATCCTTCCCGAAGCCATCCTCGTAGAAATAGCGGTAGGAGTAGTCGAAGAGGATGCACTTGGCGTAGGCGTTCTCGAAGTCGGTGTTCTTCGCAGCGGCCACGGCCTGCTCGAAGGTTGCTGAGTACTCGAAGGTGAAGCCCTTCTCGCACAGCATGTTCCGCCGGCTGAACCAGGCGCCCTCCTCCTTGCCGCTCATGCCGCGGTGGCCTTCGTCAACGAGCAGCAGGTTCTGATCCCCGAGGCTTCGCGTGGCGATCTGCTGCGGCCCTTCCTGATCGGCGAGCTTCGTGATCTCCATCACATCCACGCGCCGCAGCCCGCTGGCTTCGGCCGTGAACAGTGTATTGCGGCCGCCCACGTACCACTCAGCCCGGATGTCGCTCTTGGCGAATTCGTCGAGGTGCTGCTCGCTCAGCCGCTCATTGGGCGTCAGGAGGATCACGCGCGACAACTCGTTCTCCCGCCCGGCCTGTCTCGCGTAGTGCTGATACTGAAGCAGGTTGACGTGCATGATCAGCGTCTTGCCGCTGCCCGTCGCGTTCTGGTAGCAGAGCTTGTTGAGGTCGTCGTCGCGGTAGGAAGGAACGTCTTCGTGGTCCTGCCAATGGCTGTTGAACCGGGTGATGAACTGGTTCAGATCGTCCAGCAGCCCCTTGCGGTCGTTGAAGTAGCGGTCGAGGTATATCTCGGTGAAAAGCAGCGTCAGCCACTGATGGTATTTCCACGTGATCGGCTGGCGGCGTTCACGGTTGATCCGCTGCGTGTGGCTGACGATGTTCTCTTCGTAGGCGAGAAGCTGCTGCCGGTCGAGGCGTCCGGTCGGGAACAGCGAGTCGTTCACGAGGTTGTAGTAGAAGTGGTGGATGTTGCTCTCATCCAGCCCCTCCATTCGGGGGTCTTTGATCGGCTCGACAAGCCGGTGGAACGGCCGCATCGTGCGGTTGCCGATCTTGTGCTCAGTGAACGGATCGACACCGAAGAGGCTCAGCAGCCACTGGTTGAGGATCAGCTTGTTTCGGAAGCTGTGCGTCTTCTGCGCCTGTCGTCGTCTTCTCGCCATGCTGTGTCAGATGCTCCGTACGGTCCTCGTGCTCAGGCCATCCCTCTGGGCAAGCTCGTCACACGTCCTCCACGTCCCACATGAGGCGGTGAAAGTCCTCCTCGATGAGCCTCACCTTCCACGTGTCGCCTTCGCGCTTGAGGTTGGGCAGGTTGTTCGAGCCGTTGACGTAGATCGTGTCGAACTCGAAATCGCGCGTGCTGATCCGGTTGGCCTGGAAGAAGCAGTCGAGCATGAGGTTGTCCTTTTCGAGGTCGCCGGTGAGCTTGCGCCACACGATCAGGACCTTCTCGCGGTCGCTGCCGTTGGGCTTGTTGGGATCGCGCGGCACCCACCCCTCGACGCGGCGGAACCACCACGGGCCGTCGTCGGACTGCCGGAACGTCCCCCTGGCGATGTGCCCGCGCTCGTCCGGGCCGGACCACCCCTTCACGCAGAGGCGCGTGTTCTGCTCTTCGGGCAGCTCGGGGTCCTTCGGCCGCTCGAACTCGGCCGTGAACGTCTGCGGCACGGCGATATGCTCGACCCGCAGGCCGATGAGGAAATTGAACGTCTCCAGCAGGTCCACGTTCCGCCAATCGTATTCGTCACTGCCGGGCTTTTTGACCCTGAGCTTGTAAGCCGTGGGATCGGCGAAAGCATCGACATTCAGCAGGCTTAGGCTGTTCTCCGTCTCCACGTCCAGCATGTACCGCAGAACGTAATCCTCACGGAAGTCCGGGTTCTCAGCGAGCAGCCTGCTCCGTTCCTCATCGTCTTTGAACTCCAGGTTGTTCAAGCAGTCCTCATAGGATTCGAGTCGGATGTACTTGAACATGTGGCTGATGCCTTCGCGCGAGACGGGCTTCCCTTGCTTCCATTCCGGCGCATAGACAACTTTGCATATGCGAGGCTTTAGAGAGCTGGTGAAGTGGTCACCCATTTCCGTGAGCACATATCGTCTGTTACCGTCATCCTCCTGATTCAGGCGTATGACCGCATGTCCGGTTGTCCCTGACCCTGCAAAGAAATCAAAGACCGTCGCTGATTCATCACTCCAGTACCGGATACAGTCTACGACGAGATGAAGCGATTTTGGGTAACTAAACGCCTGTGTTCCTAAGATGTCTATTATGAGCTTGGTTCCGTGTGTGGTCGCAGAGTATTTTGACTCTTTCCAGAGAGTTTTCGGTTTCTTTCCTTCCGGCATGCGGCTCTTCTTGACGATCTCAAATCGTCCCGCTTTCTCTATGACCGAGACCTCTCCCGCCGCTATCTCCCTTCTCGCTCCGACAGGATTGACACGCCATATCCTCTGTTCGCCCTTCGGGTCTATAGGCCACGTTTCTTCGCCTCCCTCAAAGGCGTCTACACTCACTCGCTTGTTAATCGGATCAAGGTAAAGTGGAAACCATTGTTTCGGGCGATCTTGAGGACGTGAATTTCCGCCTCTGCGGCGAAGGTTGTCCCAAAGATAATGCCCTTTGGCATCTTTCTCTTTGTACAGTGCCTTCTCCTTATCGGTAAGTCCTCGAAGCAGCATTTCCATCTTGTCGATATCGTTCGCATACACATGGAAGTAGTCATGACTCAAAGCTGGTGTGTTCGGTCGTAGATTCTGGCCTGCCGGATTGACCTCGACAGCGATGGTCGCGACTCTTTGCTCTTCGCCGAAAAGGGAATCAAGCGTCGCGCGGAGGTGAGCCGTTTCCGTATCATCGATCGCAACCTCCAGAACACCACCATAGCAAAGAAAAGAGCGCGCCAGAGAGCAACGCCCCTGTATCATCGAAAGCCACGATGAATGTTTGTAGGCATTCTTACAGATGAAGGTGTTCTCACTTGTGTTGTAGGGCGGATCAATATAGATACATTCTACGCCTTGGCGATACCTTGGTTCCAACAACTCCAATGCCTGGAAATTCTCTGAGTGAACCAACAGGCCATCGGTATTGCCCTCCACTTGATCAACGGCTGCGAGAAGGTCAGCCGCGAGAGCCGGGCTGAGGAATTTCGTGTCTACCAATAGGCCCGTGTTGCCTTTCAGAAACTGCACCGTCAGCGGCTGCGAATACCCCGGCGTATGAAGGTCGCCCTTGACCTCATCAATGGCGAACAGCCTGACCCATTCCTCTCGCTGGGCGTCGTTGGCGGCGATCTCGGGGTAGAACTCCTCGGGGATGCGGTCGAGTGTGATGCAGTAGTTGGTCTCGACGACGAACTTCTTCTTGAGCCAGAGCTTCTTCTGGAAGTCTTCGAGCTGGGCGAGGAAGTCGATGAGCTTGCCGGCGATCTCGCGGAGTGCCTTGATGCGCGTGAGGTAGTGTTCGACGGCCGGGGCGTCGGCGTCTTCGATGTCGTCGAGGCGCATGACCTCGTTCTTGATGTAGAAGTCCAGCTCGCGGCGCAGGAACCCGCCGAGGTCTTTGTGGATGAAGTAGTCCTTCGTATTGCGGCCGGTGTACTGATTCACGTACTTCGCGAGGAGCGGCCGGTCTTTCTGTTTGTCGGTGGGGGCCGGCGCTTTCAGCAGTGCGAGGTACTCGGCGGCGCGGTCGTCGGTGGTGGCAAGCTCGGCGAGGGCCTTGAGGATGATCTCGACGGCCTCGGCGTTCCGCTTGTCGCGCCAGGTGCCCTCCTGCCCGGTCTTGTCGGGGTCGGGCCGGTACTCGAACCGGCAGACAAGCTCGCCGGCGTCGGTGAAGCCGACGGGGCCGTTGCCATGGATGATGAAGTAGCGCTTGGTCTGGTCGGTGGCTTTGATGTTGCCGTGCTCGCCTTCAGTGGCCTCTGCTATCTGGAAATGGACGCGGCGGGGCACGTCGGTGGCCTGGGCGTCGAACAGCGTGGGCTGGCTGCGAATTTCCTCGGCCTTGGCGAGATCGACGGTGAAGTTGCTGAATGATTCGGTCGTCTTGATGTAGTATTGGTCGGCGTTGGCCCAATGGAGCTTGACTTCCTCGCCGTTGTAGGGGATGGCGTAGGGAGCGGCCTTGCCGGGCGTTTCGCGGGTGTAGTAGCGGCGCGAGATGAAGTCGCCGTCCTCGTAGTATCGCTCGAAGAAACGGTAGAGGTGGTCGTAAATGTCCGCTTCGGCCTTGGCGGTGTCGATGGCATCGAGCGCGGCCCTGGCTTCCTGGACTGGCGCCGTTGCGTCGGGATCAGGGACACCGAACTCTATCGCCTTCTGCCTGGCGGCTACCAGTGCCTGCTCCGCTTCGGCGATCTTGTCGTCTTCGACCTTGCCGATGGCGCGGGTCACGATGTCGGGGAGGTCCTTTTCGAGAAACGCGGTGACCTGCTCGGCCTTGACGTGCATGATGCGGTAGAAGCCGAAATCGAGGTCGGGCTGGTCGAGCTGGAACAGCTCTTTGAGTTTATCGACGAGTTTGGATCGGAGTTCCTGTACTGATGGCATATCTCACCTGGTCACGTAGTGTGATTGTTGGCGGGGTTGTTGCATTCCAATAGTGCGCGTGAGAGTCTCCTCCAGACGCTCTTTGTCGCTCGTGAAGGTTGTCATTCCATCCATAAAGCGTTCCTCACGTGACCTTCCAACGAATGGTGAAAAGCGGCGTGACCGCCGTCTTCTGCTGCATGCGGCGTTCGAGGGCTTCGATAAGCTGATCGCGCTTGGCGGTGATCTCGTCTTCCACGTCGAAGATGTGATGCCTCTGCCGTCGCTTCTTCTGCTCAAGCTGGCGGATTTTGTCTTGCAGGGCGTGCTGCTCCTGAACGGTGGTGGCCTGCCGTGCCTGGCGGTTGAGGGCGCGGATTTGCCGTTTGGTATCGTCAAGCTCCTTCTGCGCGGCGACTTCCATATCCTCCGCCCACTTGTCGAGCTGCTCCCTGGCTTCGTTGAAGTGCCGGTTGTTGGCTTCCAGCGAGCGATGGATGGTAGCCCGGACGTGTCGGTCGGCGTCGCCGGCGAGATGCCCCTGCACGTTGTCGGCGACGATGCTGTTGCCGGTGACGGCGCCGGCGCAGTTGAAGAGCTTCGCGCAGGTCTCCTGATCGAGAGAACGGCCGTCGTCGGTAAAGCCGGAGAAGAGCAGATACTCCTCACGCTCGAAGGAGTCGATCCGCAGATGTTGGAGTATGAGGTGGCCGGCCTTGCCTTTGATCTGCTCGACGAGTGCGATGCGAGCCGGGTGGCTCGTGACGTCGAAGGCGACCTCGGCGACGGGCGTGGGGCAGGTCTTCCCGGCGAGCAAGACGTGTTCGCCCAGCGGATGGCTGAGGCGATAGAGGAACTCGCTCGGCTCGTTTTTGGCCTGCGGCTCTTTCGAGATGAGATGGTAGCGGCCGGGCCGGGCGGCAGGCAGCGGAGAATCGTGCAGAAGGAATGCGAGCGAGTCGTCGTCGAAATCGGCGCGTCGGTCGAGGATGAACTTCGTCAGCGTCCAGAACATCCGGCCTATGGCGTCGAGGTGCTGCTGCGTGCCGCTGAGATTGACCTTGAGGCGGGCGTGGACATCTTCGTCGAAGTGCTCAAGGAGGATGCGGCGGGTGTCCTGGATGCGCGTCTGGATCGTCTCGTCCAGCTCGGCCCGGAGCTTGGCGAAGGCTTCGTCGATCTCCTCGGGGCAGCGGCACTGCTGGTAGATGTCGAGAATGCGCCGCTCGAAATCGACACCGGACTCGATGGTGCCGAGCACTTCGTCGGACGCGCCGAAGACGCCCGTGAACAGGTTGAACTTCTGCTCAAGCAGCTCGTAAACGCGGCGGTCGGCCTCGTTGCGCTCGTTGAGGAAGTTGATGACGACGACATCGGACTTCTGGCCGTAACGGTGACACCGGCCGATTCGTTGCTCGACGCGCTGCGGATTCCACGGTAGGTCGAAATTGACGACGAGCGAGCAGAACTGGAGGTTGATGCCCTCAGCCGCGGCTTCGGTGGCGATGAGGACGCTGGCGTCGCCGGCGAATTCCTCGATGATGGCGGTGCGCACATCGATGGCTCGCGAGCCGGAAGACCGGCCGGTGTCGGCGTTCCGCTCCACCCAGCGACGGTATATTTCGGTGGATTCCGGCTCACGGTTCGTGCCGTTGAAGGTGACGACTTTGCCGGCGTATCCGTTGGCGTCGAGGAAGTCCTTAAGGTACGCCTGGGTGCGACGTGACTCGGTGAAGACGACGGCCTTTTGCGCGGCCCCGATCTTCGCCATCTCCTCGAAGCCGATGTCGAGCGCTTTGAGAAGCGCCCGGGTCTTGGTGTCAACACCGATGCTGCGCGCCCAGCGGATGTAGTGGTCGAGCTCCTCGATTTCGGCATCGAGCTTCTTCAGGTCGATTTCCTTCAGCTCCGGCTCGGCTTCCTCTGCCTGCGGTGCCTGGTCGCCGCCGACGAAATCCTCTTCGTCTTCGAGCAGCTCGTCGAGGAGGTCGTCTTCGATTTCCTCTCCGAGGATGATGCGGTCCACAGCAGTCTGGTTCTCGGCGACTTCCTGGCGAAGCCGCTGGAGGCGGTTCCGCATCTTCTCAAGTGTGCCGGCGACGGCCCGCGACGATGAGGCGAGCACCTTCCATACCAACAGCGTGATCAGGTGACGCTGCCGGACTGGAAGAGAGTAAGTCTCTTCCCTTTGAAGGAAGTCGGAGATGGCGATGTAGAGTTTGTGCTCCTGTTCCGTCGGCGTGAACGGCCTGGTGATCAGGCGCCGCTCGGTGTACTGGATGTATTCAAGCACCTGCCGGCGGAGAGTGCGGGTGCACAGGGACCGCAGCCTGTCGCGGAGGTCGCTGATGCTGCCGTCGGTGTTGCAGTACTGCGTTCGGAACGAGGGCAGGTCACCGAAGAGGCGGTCGTCGATGACCGACGCCAGGCCGTACAGCTCAAGCAGCGAGTTCTGAAGCGGCGTGGCGGTCAGGAGAATCTTCCGCCTATCTTCGAGCGCCCAGCGGATATTCTGCCCCATCCGATTGCTCTCGCGGTAGGCGTTGCGGAGCTTGTGGGCTTCGTCGATGACCACGAGGTCCCAAGGGACGGCCTTGATCTCCGCCGCCCGGTTGCTGGCGAAGTGGATCGAGCAGATGACGACCGCGTCGCACGTGAACGGGTTCGGATTACCGTTGGCTTCCGCCTCGCGATACGCCCTTGAGTCGATGACGTGGCACGGGAGGTTGAACTTGCCGAAGAGTTCCTGCTCCCATTGCTTCCGAAGAGATGCCGGGGTGATGACGAGAATCCGACGCCGACGCTCGGCCCAGTACTGGCAGACCGCGAGGCCGGCTTCAATGGTCTTGCCGAGGCCGACTTCGTCGGCCAGAAGAGAGCCCTTGGAGATGGGCGAGCGAAGCGCGAATAGCGCTGCCTCGATCTGGTGGGGGTTGAGGTCAACGCAGGCGTCGAAGAGTGACCTGCCAAGTCGTTCGATGCCGCTGCCGCCGAGCCGCGTCAACTCGTGAGCAAAGTACTTGGCGTGGTATGGGGTGATCATTCCTTGATAGCCTTGATTCCTACCTCAGGTTCTTCCGATCTGGATGCTGCCCCAGCCAATTATCGATGGCATCCTTGTGGAACCGCCACCGCTTGCCGATCTTTGCGCCGGGAAGGGAGCCATCTTGAGCCAATTTGTAGAGCGTAGACCGCGAAATCTTCAGGTACTCGGCAAGCTCTTCAATAGTCAGAATCTCACCTGGTGCGGCAGGCATGTGACGGCTCCTCTTAGAACAGAAGGACTTGATGCAACCAGATATTATCAGGATTTAGCAGATGTTGTCAAGGGAGAAACCAGAGAAATCGGGGAGGCACCAGCCTTGTTTCCGATCAGGTTCCATTTCCAACGTGTCCGTCAAAGGGCTACGGCTTCGAGCTGATGGCGTCACGGCAACGTCAAGGCAGTTTCTGGCTGAATCCTGCGCTCGCGCAAGGGGGGCTGCTCATAATCAACCTTGAGACGTGATCCGTATATGGACGAAGACTGCCAGAAATGGAAGAACCTGCCATCATGGCAGTATGTGTAGACAATCACATTCAAATGAAATTCGACATGTGCTCATTCTGTCTGCATTTCTGATAATTTTGCTTTACACCCTGTGATTGGCACAGCGTTTGCTGTTACATACAATATATTGGGGTAGCGGAAAGTTGGAGGACAAGGGGAAGCACAACCGAAATCCACCCGCCGCTCTGGCGGAAACCAGCGGTTGAAGGAAAATCAATGGCAAACTCGCGACACATACCTGAGCAAATTCGTTGCATATTGTGGGGGCGTGCTGCCGGGCGGTGCGAGAAATGCAACATCCCATTGTCATGGGACCGACACACCAAAGATGACGCTAATCTGGCGGAGGCGGCGCACATCATCGGCTTCAGTGAAGATGGCCCTCGTCCTGAACGAGATATTCCTGAAGAATTGCTCAATGATCTCCCAAACCTGATGCTTCTGTGTCGCCTCTGCCATACCCCGATTGTTGATGCCAAGGAACAGGAGTATACAGTCGACCGTCTACGTCGGATGAAACACGCACATGAAGAACGCGTGGAGTGTGTGACGGCTATCGGCCAGGAACGAGGAAGCCACATCCTCCTCTATGGAGCAAACGTAGGCGCTCAGAATCCACAAATATCGTACCAGGTGACTGCTCCCGCACTGCTGACCGACAACAGGTATCCCGCCTGCCGGACACCGCTCATCTTGAGCATGGTGAACAGCACCTTCCGCGACCGCACCGCTGATTTTTGGAGCATCGAAGCTCAGCAGCTCCAGACGATGGTCAACCTACAAGTCAAGCCTCGACTTCGCCCCGGTGACATCGAGCATCTGTCGATCTTCGCGTTCGCGCCGCAACCTTTGCTGGTTCTCCTGGGCTACCTGCTCTGCGATGTCAACTATTCCGCCCGCGTCTATCAGCTTCATCGCGAGCCGCCTGGCTGGGCGTGGCAAGATCACCCGGAGGACTTCAGCTACAACATCGAACGCCCCAAGGGTGTGACCGGCCCGCCAGCACTGGTGTTGGGGCTAAGTGCCCCTGTTGCCGATGATCGTGTAACCGCCAAGCTCGGTGATGATGCCTCCATCTGGCGGGTGACGATTTCTCGGCCGGACAACGACTATTTGAAGTCTGCCCAGCAGCTTCAGCAATTCCGTGAACTGATTCGGCCACTGCTGGACGAGATCAAGAACCAATACTCGCCGGGCACGCCGCTGAATGTCTTTTTCGCCGCGCCAGTATCCGTCTGCGTGGAGCTTGGCCGGGCGATCCAACCCAAGGCTCACATGCCGCTGTGCCTGTGGGATGAGAACAAAGACCTGGGCGGGTTCGTCCACGCCCTCGACATCAACCTTTGACCAGGAGACGCGCGATGAATGAGGTCCGCAATCGTCAACAGGTGAGCCAGATTCTGCATGATCTGGCCGAGACACTCGATGTGCCCCCGTCGAAGTACGAAGAGGCCAAGGAGCATTACCAGGCTGTCGGCAACTGGCTGGGCGAGGAGGATTCGGAACTCGCCCTCTTCAATCCGCAAATCTACGCGCAGGGATCATTCGCCCTCGGAACGGCCGTACGCCCGCTTGGTGAAGATGAATACGACGTGGATGCCGTGTGCCTGCTTGACCTGACCACCGATCAGGTGACGCAGAAGCAGTTGAAGGATACAGTTGGCCGTAGGCTGAAACATCCCGGTAGCCGGTATAAGAGCAAGATTGTACCTGCTGAAGGTGGACGCCGCTGTTGGACCATCCAGTACGCCGATGAGTCCCAGTTTCATCTTGACGTCCTCCCCTGCGTGCTGGACGATAGCAGATGGTTCGTAGGAACGGGCATTCCTCCGGCCATCCTGGAACACGCCATTCGTCTTACCGACCAGACGACACCGGAGTATGCAACCGGCTGGCCACAAGACGCCAACGATCCCACCCGCAGCAACCCCAAAGGCTATGCCGTATGGTTCTGTGATCGCATGAAGGTGCGCCTCACTGAAGCCAAGGCTGCTTTGGCGATGGAGAAGCGGGCCTCAGTCGACGAAATCCAGGACTATCAGGTGCGCACTCCCCTCCAGCGTGCCGTACAGATTCTGAAGCGGCATCGGGACGTACGCTACAACGGTGACGATGACAAACCCATTTCCATCATCATCACCACCCTCGCCGCCCACGCCTACAACAACGAGGCGGATCTATACGAAGCCATAGCCAACATCGTGTCGGGCATGCGCACCTATATTGAGCCGCGCAACGGGGTCTGGTGGATCGCCAACCCGGTGAATCCGCTGGAAAACTTCGCTGACAAATGGGAGGCCCATCCGCGCAAGGCAGAGCTATTCTTCGAGTGGCTCGACGCCCTCGAAGCTGAATATCAGCACATCGTCACCGATGCCGGCTTCGAGAAGGTCGGCACCTATCTCGCCCAGTCCTACGGCCAGCGTGACGCCAAGGCTGCCCTGATCAAGTACGCCAGTCGCCAGGTCGGGCAGTCCGGCACGCTGCAGGGGGCGCCTGTCATCATCGTGCCCAAGAAAAGCGGCTCTGGCAGCACCTCATACACGAACGTCAAGGTAACCCAGCGAAGTAAACCCTGGAGTGAATAATGTCAGTAGACGGCTTGGTCCAACTTCTGATTGACCAGGTAACCGAGGTGCAGGCAGAACAACCGGGACTGGAACTGGTGTTGGCGTGCACCGGCGAAATGATCGTTCGGGGCGATATCCGCTTCAGCATCGACCACAACGGCCGCACCTACATGGCTTCCTACCAGGTTGAAATCGTCATCCCGCCAGACTACCCGGCCTCGCCGCCAGCGGTGAAGGAGACCGGCGGGGCCGTACCCCCTGATTTCCACCGCTTCCCCAAAACCGGCCATCTCTGCCTTGCCGCTCCTGTGGAGTTGGTTCGGGTATTCGCCCAAAACCGCACGCTCCGCCAATACATCGACAGGCTGCTGATTCCGTATCTCTTTTCTTACACCTATTCCTGCGAGCATGGCGAATTGCCGCACGGCGAGCTTTCACATGGTCTGCTTGGGCTGCTTGAGTACTACCAGGAGTTCTTCGCGGTCGGGCCTATCACGGTCATGAAGCTCCTGAAACTGCTGGCCGACAACCTCGCCCCTCAGCTCATGGCGTGTCCTTGTGACAGCGGCCGTAAACTCCAGGACTGTCATGGCTCGAAGCTCGACGAGCTGCGTCCACTGTTGCCGCCGGAGTACTTTGAGCAGGAGCTGCGGGAGATGATCTCGGCGATGCAAGCAGCGGATATCAGATTGCCCGAGCGGAACGTGATGCCCAAACGCATGCTGCGCAACCGTGAGAAGCGGCGCCGCAAGAAAGCACAAAGAAGACGAAACTGACTCGAAACAATAGCAGAAGCTCTTCGACCCTTCGCCGAGAGTCTTTGATGTCCTCGGCAGTCTTGTACAGCGTCAATACGAATGTACTGAGTGTTTTTTCAAAAGGGGAACGCGGGGTGTCGTTCCTCACTTGGCCAGCGGAAACAGGTGCATCGATCCGTAGCGACAGTCGCCCCGGTGGGAACAACCTCATAGTACCGCTTGCGTGCATTCCATGAGAAGCGGAGTTCGTCGGAAGTAGGGGCTCTGGTGATCTCTTCGAGGGATATGAGGAACTCCTCGCCCTTCACAGTCACCATCGCCCGCCTCACGCCGTCTTTGTCTTTCACGCTGTGATATTGCGCTTTGAAAGAGCCTTCAGCAGGGCGTCCATGATGCGGAGAGCCCGCGCGTCCCGCCCCCCCAGCCTGGTGCCATTTGATGTGAGCGGCCTCGAGGCCGACGGCGACGTTGCCAAGCCTTAGGTCGAATCCGCATACAGCACATCGATACTGGTAAGCCCTTAGCAAGCGGTGCCGGAAACTGGAGTCCCGGGTGCGATTGGCCGCTGCCGGCGAGGTGAGATCGGTCCCGACGGCCTGGAGAATGTCATCGTGCATGCTTTCGGGGGAGTTGTCCTCCAGAAGCCTGCGGGCAATGTCGAGTGCAACATCTCTGTGGCTGGTAAGCTCTTTCTGGACCTCTGGTGTGAAACCGCCCTGGACCCCGTGGGCAAGCAACTGGCTCTTCTTCGCGTCGGTACTGCTCTGCCTGCGTTCCACATTTCGGCGTTCTCAAGCTCCCACACGCCGTCGTTTCGGAGTCGCCAGAAAGGATACTCTGTGTGGTGGCTCTTGCGGCGCGGGCCGAAATTCCTGAGCAATTCAGACAAGCGCTTGTCCACCTCGGAGAAAGAAACCAGTCGCGGCTTCCCCTCCAGGAGCCGGCCAAGAGCGTAGGGGACGAGAAGGGGCTTGTGCGGAGCACGCTGCCCGCGTTGTCATGCTTCAAACGGAATCTGCGGCCATGCTTCAGGCATTGTAGTCGTGAGTACGGCTCAAGAACGGTGTCCGGTGCGATGTTCCACACGTCGTCCCCTCAATCCGGCCCCAGCGACCAGCGAGAGACTGAAGCATGATCTTCCGCAAGACTCAGCTGGAGTTGGTGGCTCCCCCAGCGCCGCTTCCTGCTACGAAGGATCGCCCGCGCCGTCCTTCATGATCCGATCCTTCCGCCGGTTGTCGAGTATTGTGCCGCCTGCCAGCAGGGTTGCCAACCCGGTGACGCCGACCATCGCGCCGTTTGGGATCGGCACTCTTGACTGCTGTGTGGCCGGCGCAGCGAGCGTGAACATAGGCAAGTGTGGCACGGCATCGAGCGATTTGGGCAGGCGAGCGCCAGTCACACAAGGTCCGCCCGATTTGGAGCCATCCCCCGCAATCCTCTCTCCGTCACCACCCTCCCATCGTCCCCCACCGGGCACGCCAGCACCTTTGCCCGCACATCCTCGGGCAATCGCAGCAAACCCAAGATTTGCGTCACCCTCGCCCGTGTGATTCCCTCGCGCCGGGCGATCTCCGCTTGGCTGGCGATCTCTCCGGCATCGAGCAGGCGGCGCCACTCCTCGGCCTTGTGCAGGAGCGCGACGATCTTGGGCGGCTTGTCTCCGTCCTTCTCCTTCGGGCGCTTTCGGCCGGCCCGAATGGTCTTGGCTGCCGGCACCAGGCGGGCGAGTTGGGCCTTTGGGAAGGTCCCCTTGGGTCCGAGAGCGACCTCGATGTCCTGCTTCACCGTTTCGGAAGTCGTTGTGCCGTCTACGGTTAGGTGGACTATTCGGAACACCACCTCAGGCTCGCGGAGGTGGTCGGGCTTGGTTCTAATACTGGAACATAAGGGGAGCCATATTGGATTCGAACCAGCTTGCCTCGGATGGTTAACAGTTCTCCTTAGCGGGTCTGACCTCCTCCCACATCGTACGCTGCTTCCGCCAATCCGGCACCGCCGCGATAGGCCGCAGCATTCGCTCCCGGATCAGATCTCGGCCGCCGTTGATAAGCGGGAGGGCGAGGAGTTCTTCCTGAATGTCGGGAGCGAGGTGGTTGAGGTTCATAATCTGGGTGATTCGGGCGCGTGTGACGTGGGCCAGGCGGGCGAGGTCGGCGTAGTCGGCCACTTCGCCGCGGTCGACGAGTTCCTGCATGTGGATGGCCAGGGCCATCAGGCGAGAGATGCGGGGGACGCTGCCGGCGGCTTCGACAGAGGGCCGCTTATGCCGCTTCAGCACTTTTCGACCACGGCGTTCCGTGCCGAAGTGAATCTGCTTCTTGATGGTGACAGCTCGTGTCATACGGAGGCTCCTTCAAACCTTTGTGTCAACGCCTGGATGCCGGCCGGGTAAAAGCTGATGGCGACCGTGCCGTCGCCTCCGTGGTAACTCACCTGCTCCACCAGCAGCGAGATAACCTTCGCTTGCTCGCGCAATGTCAAATTCTCCCACACCGGGTCGAATGCCGCCAACGCTTGAGCTGCTTGATCGCTATCAAGCTGCTCTGATTCGATCGCTTCGAGCTCGGCACAAACTTCCGAGTATCGTGTTTCAGCGCTGCGTATCCTGTCCTGCAGGTCGGCCATCCTCGCGGCTGCAGTCCCATCGCGACCGATTCGCTCCACCACTTTCCGCAGTTCGTCTTGTGCTCGGTTCAGATCCCGCGTAAGAGCCGCCTTCTCCGCTTTGAGTTCGATCGTTCTTGCCTCCTGCTGCCGTCGGAGCTGTTCCAGCGTCTCCTCGGCAAGGGCAGGATCGCTGC
>Ga0114918_10001112_pt1 | contig 23865 bp, 11 predicted proteins | sample LantaG_FD_87015 | JGI IMG/M metagenome (GOLD analysis project Ga0114918, IMG submission 87015) | Deep subsurface microbial communities from Baltic Sea to uncover new lineages of life (NeLLi) - Landsort_02402 metaG | ecosystem: Environmental > Aquatic > Marine > Oceanic > Sediment | place...
GAAATTATCAGCGCACTCACTCAAAGCAATATTCGAAGCCAAACGACAGTATCAGGAATCTACGGTGCAGGAGCGTCCAGCCAGGGTTCTGCCAGTCAAGGCAGCACCAGTGGAACCGGAAGTGGCTCTGATGGTAGTTCAGGTGGTGGAGGTTACTGATGGCCAATCGCACAGTAGATCTACTGCCGGAGATTTTCCGCACCACTACCAATCGCAAGTTCTTGGGAGCTACCTTAGATCAATTGACACAAGAACCGGATCTAGTCAAATCTCGTGGATTTGTTGGTAGACGCATAGGGTCAGGCGTCACTAGTCAAGATAGATACATTGCTGAACCAACAGCACAAAGATCCAACTATCAGCTCGAACCCGGGGTAGTATTCCTCAAAACCGACACCAATCAGGTACAGGATGCCATAACATATCCTGGTTTCTTAGATGCTTTGGCTGCGCGAGGTGCCTTTGTCGAGCAACAAGATCGTATCTTCAGCAGCGAATATTATGCCTGGGACAGTTTCTGCGACATTGACAAGTTGATAAACTACAGTCAATATTACTGGTTGCCATACGGTCCAGATGCAGTGGATGTGTTGAACACTGATGTACCACTCACCAGAACCTTTGAAGTCACGCGTCTAGCCGGAGATGCCTATCGCTTCAGTTTTTACACCGAGAAAAATCCCAAGATCCGGCTTGTTCGCGGGGGCAACTATCAGTTTGAATTAGACCAACCCGGCAACGGATTTTATATCCAGGCAGCACCCGGTATTTCCGGCACCATGCCTTATGCCAGCAACATCAGCAGTCGAGACGTGCTCGGTGTCATCAACAACGGCGAAGATCAGGGCACAGTGACCTTTAATGTGCCTTTGAAAACCGCGCAAGATTTTTTCTACAATCTCACAGACATTGGCACAGTTGATCTTGTCACTGATCTGCGATTTGATGAGATCAACAATGTCTATGTTGATGTGTTTCTTGCTCAATTTCCCAACGGCATCGACGAGATCACCAATCTCAATGGGCGTACCTTAATTTTTACCAACAGAACAGAAGATGCTGTGGACGGCGGTTGGCAAATAACCAGCTTGTTTGATCCTTTACCGAGAGCAGATTCATTCAATGGAGTGTCCGGTAGTTTCGACAGCCTGCCGTACAGTTTCACACAAGACATTGTATCGCAGGAAGAAAGATACAGTATCTACCGAGTGAACTACGTCAATGACGCAGACGACCGGCCCTTCATGCAACTTGAACTGGTGAGAAATGTGCCTCTGTTAAGCAAGTTTGCTGTGACATTTGGTCAACAAGGCAGCAACACACAATGGTACAAAGATGCCACCGGATATTTTGAACAAATAGCTTTGTTGACAGCCACTCAAGACATTTTGTATTATCAGGATGCCACTGACAACCGTTTGTTTGGCCAAATCGAGCTGATAGATCCTGACCTAGCACAGCCACTCGACATCAACGATATTGTAGGAGCTCAAGATTATGTGAGCCCCAATGGTATCGTGTTTACCAACGGACTCAAGGTAAGATTCACAGGCGAAGTAACACCTGCATCCTATCAAAACCGCGAGTATTACATCGAAGGTGTGGGATCTGGTCCGGGCATCGCAGAACGTGTGGGTTTTGTAGATGGTGAAGCTTACTACGGCGCATTCCATACGCATCAAGGTCAAAAAATGACCGGTGCCAGCCACACCAGTGAATTTCAGCAATTTATCTATGCAACTGTGGATGAGAGTGTGGCCAATCGAGGCGCTGGTTCCCCAGCAGGCGCCCCCTTGCCTGTCCAGGGTGTGCCGGGTGCTGTGGCCGGCAATGGTATACGCCTGGTACCAATCACTGATCTTATCACCCCCGAACCCTACACTCGCAGTGCCACCATTCCTTATGATAGCACAGCCTTCGATGATACCCCGTTTGACAGCAGCCTCAATGCGCCCACAATCCCAGATTATCTCACTGTCAATAGATCCTCTGCTGATCTCAATGCTTGGGCACGCAGCAACAGATGGTTCCATGTCGATGTGATACGAGACACGGCTCGATATACCAATCAGGATTTTGTAATTGACAATGTCAACAAGGCACGAAGACCCATCATTGAGTTCAGAGCCAATCTCCGTCTCTTTGACAATGGCACACAGGGCATAGGATCAGTGAGCTTGGTAGATTTTGCGCAAACGGATGCTCTTTCAAATGTGGCCGGACAAACACAGTACACCATTGATGGTGTTGATCTTGCCGACGATATGCGTGTGATATTTGGCGCGGATCAAGATCCGCAGGTACGCAATCGCATTTTTAGAGTGGAAATGATAGATCCTGATGGTGATTCAAATTCGCCCAAGGTGATCAATCTCGTGGATGACAGCGGCACTGGAATCAACATCAATGACTGCACAGTAACGACCACAGGTCTGACTGGTCAAGGAACCAGCTATTATTTTGATGGTGTGAACTGGAATCGGGCACAGCAAAAAATCAATGTCAATCAAGCTCCATTGTTTGACGTGTTTGACAACAATGGCCGCAGCCTTTCAGACCCCAGTGTGTATCCAAGCTCCAGTTTCGCAGGATCGAGATTGTTTGGCTATGCCGACAGTGCAAGCCAGACCCCGGATCCGATACTGGGCTTTTCTCTGAGATATCTCAATATCAACAACATTGGCGATATTTTGTTCCGTAACTATTTTTTCAACGAAAGTTTTGTGTTCGTTGATCTGAATAATCGTAGTCAGACTCGTGACATCAGTGTGGGGCTTGTGAGACAATATCAAGACCGCGTCAGCTTCAGTTCGTTGATAGGATGGATACCTGCCGCAGTCGAAAACATCAGTCGCCAAGTGGTGAGATTTGTCTACAACGACGAAGATCTCATTTTTGATGTAGAAATCAAGTCGCAGACCAGTCTTCGTTTACCTGCTGTCAAGATCTACGCCGACGGTGAATTTGTGGATCGTTCGAGATATCAGGTTATAAATTCAGGTGAAACCAGCCGCATACAGTTTTCCAATCCCCCCAGACTTGGTGCAGCCATCGAAACACAGATAATCAGTGATCAGATCAGCACAGTTGGTTTCTATCAGGTTCCATCCAACCTTGAAAACAATGCATTGAATCAGAACAGCGAAAACTTCACTCTAGGAACATTGCGAAGACACTACGAGAGCATTGTCACCAACCTCGTGGATCTATCAGGGGAAGTGAATGGCGCCAACAACAGCAGAGATCTCGGCAACATACTGTCCTTTGGCCAAGACATTGTACAACACAGCAGTCCTCTCAGCCTGGCAGGAGTATTCTTGCGAAGAGAGCAGTACGAAATTTTTGATGCATTGAGATTCAATGCACAAGAATATGAAAAGTACAAGGCACGATTATTGGATGCGGTTACCAAACTTGACATCGTCAATCTTTCGGTGAACGAGATATTGGATCAAACCATTGCTGAACTTGCCGAAGGTCGAATTGAACAATTACCGTTTTATTGGAGTGACATGCTGCCATCCGGTGAAACCTTCGACGAAACTTTGTATACAGTCACACCCATCACTACCAAAGTTTTTACCACCAGTCGCACCTATGATTTCACTGCCAGCAATTATCAAGGTTTGTTGGTGTATCTCAATGGCAATCTATTGACCATCAATCGAGACTATACTGTGAGCACCGCCAGTTCCACCATTGATATTTTGGTGGAACTTGTAGTGGGTGACACCATCCGTATACGCGAATATTCTGCTACCTATGGCAGTTATGTACCTAACACGCCTTCCAAGATGGGTCTTTATCCGGCATGGCAACCCAGCAAATATCTCGATTCGACCTATACCAGCCCAACTCAGGTCATCAAAGGACACGATGGTAGTATCACGGTGTGTTATGGGGATATCAGAGATCAAGTTTTGTTGGAATTTGAAACCAGGATCTACAACAATCTCAAGATCAAAGATCCTGTTCCTTTGGTAGAACAACAGGTGATACCGGGTCGTTTCAGGTCCACTGACTACACCCTATCTGAAACCACTCAGATACTGTCCAGTGATTTTCTCAGCTGGGTGGGGTGGAATCGATTGGATTACACGCTGCAAACATATTCGGCCAGCAACGAATTTACATGGAACTACAGCCAATCTGGTGATCGCATCAGCGGTGCACCCTTGCTGGGAGCCTGGCGAGGAATCTATAGGTATTTCTATGACACTCTTGATCCCACACGGACACCATGGGAAATGCTGGGCTTCAGCGAAAAGCCCACCTGGTGGGAAAACACCTATGGTCCTGCACCCTATACCGAAGGTAATCTGGTATTGTGGGAAGATCTGGCCAATGGAATCATCGCAGATCCGCAGAATCCCAGGATTGCACCCATGTTTGTTAGACCCGATCTGTTGGACGTGATTCCTGCTGCCAGCGAAGGACAACTTTTGGCACCACTGCAGGCCGTGGTCGGCAACTATGACAGCACCAGTTTCCGACGCAGTTGGACGTTTGGTGACGGCGGACCAGTAGAAAATGCCTGGAGATCAAGCAGTTCTTATCCTTTCGCTGTGATGCGCTTGTTGGCCCTGACCAAGCCAGCAAAGTTTTTTTCGCTGTTTGCAGATCGAGATCGTTATCGTTTCAATACCGAACTCAATCAATATCTCTGGGACAACCGTTATCGATTGGATGCAAAGACCATGGGTCCTTTCTACGGATCCGGTGTCAGCAAAGCCAGCTACCTTAATTGGATAATTGACTATAATCGTACCCAAGGAATCAACACCACTAAGATCCTGGCCACAGATTTGGCCAACATAGATGTGAGACTGTGCTGGCGAGTGGCTGGGTATACTGATAAAAGATATCTCAAAATCTACACTGAACGTAGCACACCATCGGGTGAGAATCTAGGATTCCTTTTGCCGGACGAAAGCTATCAGTTGCTGTTGTACGACAATGTACCGCAGGCCCGATCCAGCTACAGTGCTGTGATCATCCAGAAAACAGCGTCAGGCTACAAAATACAAGGCTATGATATCACACGTCCTTACTTTGTGATCAAACGCAGTCGTGTGCGCGGGAAAACCCGATCCCTACAGGCAGGCAGCGTCATTGTTGCTGTGCCCGTTGAGTACACCAATGACACAGTGGCCATTCCATATGGTTATACCTTCAACGGCCTCCAGGCAGTGTGTGATTTCCTGCTCAGCTATGGCCAACATCTCACAGATCAAGGTTTTGAATTTTCTACCAAAGAAAACGGATACATCATGGATTGGGCACAGATGTGCCAAGAGTTTCTGTATTGGAGCAACCAGGGATGGATCGATGGAAGCCTGATAAACCTAAATCCTGCTGCTCGAGCATTAACCTGCGGACGATCTGGGTTGGTAGCACGCAGCCTGGTGCCTGCATCGGCCAACAATCTTGTGCTGAATCAAAACAGGCAGACATTGACCACACCGGCGTTGTTGATTGATCGTGACGGCAATGATATAACCTTGACATCACAAAACAGCGATGCCATATCCTATGCCACCATGCAATGGAACAGCTTTGAACATGTAATTGTGCTTGACAATCGCAGCCTGTTTGCAGATCTCATCTACGATCCCAGCACAGGTGCAAGGCAGAATCGCGTGTTGGTGTCAGGCTGGGTCACTGGCAGCTGGGATGGCACAGTTAATGCACCCGGTTTTGTGCTCAATCAAGACAACATTGAAGCATGGCAGCCGGGCAGGATCTACACCAAAGGCGACATCGTTATCTACAAAGATCGTTACTGGAGTGCAAGACAGCTTGTACAACCTCGAGAGATCTTCCAGTATGTTGATTGGCTCAGTAGCGATTACGCGCTGGTCAAAAAAGGCCTGTTGCCCAACGCTGCCACATCCAGTGTGCAGTTGGCCGACGCCTATGATATAAATGTTGTCAACCTCGAATCTGACATCAATCTTCTGAGCTATGGATTGATAGGATTCAGACCACGCACTTACATGCAGTCGTTGAGTCTAGATGATGTCAGTCAGGTAAACCTTTATCGTCAATTTCTTGGCAGCAAAGGCACACGTCGCAGTGCTGAGATATTCAGTTTTGCTGATATCGGAAAAGAAACAGCGCAATATGACATCTACGAGTATTGGGCCATGCTCAAGGCACAGTATGGAGCCACAGCAAATCGTAGATACATCGAAATCCTGTTAAATCAAAGTCTTCTGTACAGTGATCCCGGTCTCATACAAGTGATTGAACCGCAACAAGCCAGTGATGCTGATCAAACAGTGTTGGTACAGGATCTTTACAAGACCAGCTACAAGGTAACCAGTCCGGATTTGTTTGTGACCGCACCCATCATGCCCGGTGATTTTACCTTGCCCACGGCAGGCTATGTGAACATCGATGACATCGACTTCAGTGTGTTTGACATTGACAGCATATCAGAACTCACGACCGACGATGATATTGATACTTCAAATCTTGCTCGCATCGGCGAAGGTACCACGATCTGGGTGGCCAAGGTCAACGACACTGACTGGAATGTGTATCGATGCCAGTCCATTGATGCACAGATCGTGGTGGTCAGTGATAACCTTGACGGAACCGTGGTCTTGACATTTGATCGACAGCACGGATTGCAGTCGGGAGATCCGATCATCATCAAATATTTTGATGCGTCTGTGAACGGCACTTATCGAGTGATCGGGGTTTTAGATCTCTACAACATCACGATCGGCACATCCCTGCCGGCCAACGTCACGCAACTTTCTGGTACAGGGCTGGCATTCAAGCTGGTATCTGCGCGTGTGGCACAGCCGGCTGATATCGCGGATTTGCCCGAGGCCAAGGACCTAAGAAAAGGTACCAAAGTCTGGGTAGATAACATCGGAGACGGCCGGTGGGGCATGCTGGAAAACACTGATCCGTGGACCGGGGCTGAGGCTCTGACACCAAGAGCAGCCAACAATCAAAATAACTACGGCACAGCCATGAGCCAGGGACTGCGCAATCTCACAGCACTGATTGGCGCTCCGGATTATTATCGGGCATCCCAAGATGGCAGCACCGTGGAAACCACTGGTGCAGTGTATGTTTTTGTCCGCCAGGCCAATGACGAGTATGCCGAGGATACCACTTTGTTGATGAACACTGCCAATGTTTCTGAGTTTGGTGCCAGTATCGACCTCGGCAATGACAGTTATGCGGTGATCGGCGCCCCCGGCAGTGCTGCAGACATGGGCTATGCATTGATTGTTTTCACTGAGTCCGGACAGAGTTCTCTGCAGCAAAAACAGATTTTGATTCCATCCGACGGCGACTACACAGATGCACGATTTGGCCAACAAGTGACCACCAGCCAGGACGAACGCTGGATCTATGTGTCGGCACCCGGCACCAACAAAGTGTATGCCTACAACAGAGTGGATATATCCACACAATCTATCACTTATCTCACCGATGGTAGCACATATGGCAATCGATTCAACTACGATCAGCATTGTGTGATCGATAGCAGCTATCCCGATCAGCTGTCAATCGGGCTAGATTCGCGCATACTACAACCCGGCACAGATTTCACGCTGGATGCCGGCGATTTGATTCTGACCGCAGAACCCGACGATGGGCAAATACTTTCTATACAGCGGCGAGAAGTCACCGCCGTGGATCAATTTTATTATTATGCAGTGCAGGCCAATGTTGCGGTGCCATTTGGTGGTGCCGGAGCCGAGTTCACAGTGGATGTGAGGCGAGGCATCTACAACGCCACAGTGACCCAGGGCGGCGACAACTACAGTGTGGGCGATGTATTGACCATATACGGCACCAGTATAGGAGGTGCGTCACCGGCAAATGATCTCCAAGTTGCAGTCACACAGACCGGCAATATCTACAATACCACCACCGAAGCTGACAGTGGCAGCTCGTTGATTTATGTAAGCACCGTAGAAGGACTGGATAACTCTGGCGGTCAAGACATTTATCAGATAGGTGGATCCGGTTCATTTGCAGCCAACACGTTAATCATCAATATGAACACCGACAATGTCACGGCGGTAGAAATCACGTCGGGTGAGATCAGTAACACCGCTGTAGTGCGCAGCACAGTCAGCATCGGAAACGTGGCCAATGTTGGCGGAGTATACTATGCCAACACAGCACCGTTGACCGTGGACGGTGTGACCTTGTTGGCCGATGATCAAGTCTTGGTATTGAACCAAACAGATCTTTCTGAAAACGGACTCTACAAAGTCTTGACTCCTGGCACCAGCAACAATGGTTCTTGGCAACGCTTGCTTGGCGGTATCAGCATAGATCAGCAGATCATAGAAATCACTGGGCCCTTGGCACCTCTGAGTCGCATACCCGAAGCCGAAAACATGCGCTACAAAGATACTTTGTGGCAAATGACTACCTTTAAAGAGCTCACTCTCAGTGATCCTGTGGCATCATCGGGATCCTTGGCGTTTTTTGTCACTCCTGGACCAGTGAGTGGCATAGATGTGCTCACTCCGGCTGCTGGCATAGGAAACACTGCCAGTTTTGATCTGCGTCCTAGTTTTTATCAGATAGACGATATCTATAGTTTCACTGTGGTTGTTGACGGTGAGATCTATGTTCCGCAGATCGATTATACCCTGTCAGGCACGGTGTTGACTTTTTCAGCCGGTGCCAGATTTCCGGTGGTGGGAGCTGCTATCGGTGTACGATCATCCACACATTTCAAGCCTGTTGATGTGATCACAGCTTCAAGCGTGGGTGCTTCCAACACAGCTGGATTTGGTACCAGCATCAGCACCACCAGCGATGGTCGTCAATTGGTTATCTCAGCTCCGGTCAGTGACTTTGATACCTATCAAAACGCCGGCAATGTTTATGTTTTAGATCGCAGTGTACAGGCCTTTATCTATCTGGATGATTCTGACAGCCAATTTATCACGGCTCTACCTCAGCAAGGACCTGTCACAGTCAAACTCAACGGTGTGTTTTTGACCAAACAAGATGGCAATGTGTCTGGTAATTTTACCACATCGGGATCTGACATTGTTACCATCATCGACCCGGCACTCACGGCCGGCGATCAAATCGAAGTTGAAACCAACTCGTTCCGGCTGATACAGGTCATGCAAGCAGGTGTGCCCAGCGACTTTGCTCAGTTTGGATTCAAAGTAGATGCATGTGTGAATGACTGTAGCTTGTATGCCAGCGCTCCTTATGACAGCAGTCAACTGTCAGAAAGCGGCATGATTGAATTTTGGAACAATCAGGCCCGGGTGTATGGATCAATCGTTACCGAAAGTCAAAATCCGGTGCTATCACCGGGCGACACATTGTCTGTCAATGGCATTTATGTGCAGCTGAGCCAGCCTGCGGCCTGGACTGACACACAGGTCTGGTCTGGCGGTGTTTTTGTGATTGACGGCTCGTCCGTGTATCAATCTTTGTCCATGGTGCCGGCAAACACCGACATCAGTGACACTAGGTATTGGCGACTGTCATCATGGGTAGAAGTACTGGCAGCTGATATCACACAGCCAGTCAGCACCGGCGGAGTGCCCAATGTGTCAGCTGCTGTTTCAAATGGATATCTTCGCTTGTCAGTCAAGAATGCCGCAGCAGCATCTGCATTAAACAAGTTGTCAATCTTACCAGGAACCGGTACCTTGTTCGATGATCTAGGCGTGCCTGTTTATGCACGCCTGCAAGAAATAAGGAGCCCTAGACCTGAACAGTACAGTCATTTTGGTTGGAATCTGTTCATCAGCGATGACACACGCACACTGGCAGTGGCAGCGCCCGATGGCAGCATGATCAAGCCAATGACTCTGGATCTCAATACCACTACCTTTGACAGTTCTACCACCAAATTTTCCGACACTGTGTTACAAAGCGGCCAGGTCTATCTCTTTGATCAGTTATCTGCTGCAAATGCAACCGTAGACAATGCCAATCGTTTTGTTTTCGGTCAGCAAATCGTGGATCAAAACATCCGCAGCCTTGATAGATTTGGTGCCAGTCTTGACCTTACCACTGGTGTCTTGCTGATCGGTGCACCTGGCAACGACACCGATGGCAGCACAGACGACAACATAGGGCGTGTAAGCCAATTCGCCAACCCTGAGGAAAAACCGGCCTGGACAATTCGAAGACTACAACAGCCATCAGTTGACGTATCTCTGTTCAACCGGGCCTTCACTTATGATCGTATCACATCATCAACACAGACCTTTTTTGACTTTTTTGATCCCTTGCAAGGCAAATTGTTGGGTGTAGTATCAGAGAATATTGACTACATCGCGCCCATTGATCCTGCTGCCTACAATATAGGACCAGTCAACAACTACGGCAATTTCTGGGCCGGAGACAAGGTGGGACACATATGGTGGGATATCAACAATGTGCGGTACTTGGATCCCAACCAAAATGATCTTGGCTATGCCAGCCGTAGATGGGGTCAGATTTTCCCGGGCAGCACAGTGCAGGTATACCAATGGGTGGAAAGTCGAGTATCACCAGGAAACTACACCGGCCCAGGTGAAGTACGCAACACTGCGAATTACACTGTGCGCAGCAGAATATCGCAAGAAGGCATCATCGAAACAGTGTATTATTTCTGGGTCACAGACATAGACACAGTGGCTCAATTGCAAGGCAAGAGCCTCAGCATCAATTCCTTGACACGCTATATTGCTGATCCTCGCAGCAGCGGTCTATCATACCTGGCTGCCATCAACAGCAGCACAGTGGCCATATACAATGCCTTGTCTTTGATTCAAAGTCTTGATACAGTGCTGCACATAGATTATGATCAGCAGCTCAATGACAGCCGGATACACACCGAATATCAATTGATTCCTGCCGAACGTGCCGACGGATTTTTGAATCAGCAATTGTATCAAAAAATGATCGACAGTTTTTCGGGCATCGATGACCGAGGAGCTCCGGTTCCTGATCCCAATCTTGCTCCCAATGATCGCTACGGAGTGCAGATCAGACCACGCCAGAGTTTCTTTGTGGATCGGACCAAGGCCTTGCAAAATTATCTCGTTGCTGCAAATCGTGTACTGGCAGATTTTCCTGTCAGTGAAAACCGCAGATTCTCGCTGTTGAACAGCAGCGAACCCGAGCCCAGCGCGGCCGTGCGCAGGATCCTGATCAACCAGCGCACCATGGGAAACGGCACAGACTTCTTGGTGGTCGATGTTGCCTATTCGTTGGTCACAGCGGTGTCACTGCAAGTAAATGGGTTGAATGTTGTCATCACTGACACCAACATCGTATCAGCCGACGGTGGGACAAAAACACAGATTAATTTCCCACAAGTCTACACAGTCACAGACACGCTCAATGTCACACTGGTGGGAGCTGATTGGAACAAACATCTCGACAACTATGTGCAATTGACCTACCAAGACATCAGTGCTGTGGTCTTGGGCTATCGTTATCTAGTGGCCAGCGATGAAAACAACAATGGTTTGTGGACAATCTATGAAGTTATCCAGGGTCCCACAACCAGAGAACTGCTGTTGTCAAGAGTGCAGACCTATGATACCAGAAACTACTGGGAATACATCAATTGGTATCGTCCAGGATTTGATCCTGCATCGCGTGTGACCAGCACAGTGGCCAACACAGCAGCATTGGATACTATAAATGTGCCCACTGGCAGTGTCGTCAAGGTTCTAGGCAATGCACAAGGGAAGTTTGAAATCTACACACGCGAGATAGCAGGCTGGCAGCGCGTGGCCCTAGAAGATGGAACCATACGATTCAAAAACGAGCTCTGGGACTATCAGCTCGGACGCTTTGGTTTTGACATCGAAGTGTTTGATGCCCAATACTACGACGAAAATCCTTTTGTGGAAACACGGCAGATAATTCGTGCCATCAACGAAGAACTTTTCATCGATGATCTCTTGCTGGAACGAAACAAGCTATTGGTATTGACATTTAGATACATCATGAGTGAGCAGACTTCGCCGGGGTGGCTGTCAAAGACCAGCCTGATCGACATCAATCATGTGATACGAGAACTCATAGCTTATCCAGTTTATCGTCGGGACAATCAAAATTTTGTAATCGATTACATACAAGAAGTGAAACCGTATCACACCCAGATTCGAGAGTTTAATCTCAAATATCAGGGCAGAGACAGCAGTGTATTGCAGATCGCAGACTTTGACTTGCCAGCTTATTGGGACAGCGCTCGCAATCTCTTCGTCAGTCCTGTGTTGGACGACAGCGGTGAAATCAGTCGAACCAGCAGTGTTCCTGCAACATCGCCGATATGGCAACAGTTTCCATATGACCAATGGTTTAACAATTATACACTGTTTGTGCAGTCGGTGACGGTGGTAAATGCCGGCTCGGGGTACACAGTGACACCAACGGTTGAAATTACCGGAGATGCAGTGATACCTGCACAGCTCCAAGCCAGGATAACCAGCAGCGGTGAATTGTTTGCTGTCGAAGTCATCAACCCAGGCAGCGGATACGTGACCACACCCACAGTCACTCTCACCGGCGGCAACGGCTCGGGCGCTAGAGTTGCATTGGTAATGAACAACAACTTGGTGCGCAAACTCCGTACCACTATGCGATTTGATAGATATCAATATCAGAGCTTGATCTCAGATTGGCAGGCCAATGTGCCCTATGAAAACGGAGAGCAGGTAAGATACGCCAATCGTGTGTGGATTGCCAACGGTGCGGACAGCACAGTGGTACAGACACCCAGTTTTGATCCCACACAATGGACGCAACTTGATCCAGGTTTGGTATCCTTGAGCTATGATGATCAGCACAACTATTATGTGCCCACGCAGCTGACCACTGGTGTGGATCGTACACGAGGATTTTATGCTCCACAAGATCAAGAAGTAGGACTTGATCTAGCGCAGATAATCACCGGAATAGATTATCCTGGTGTGCAAGTGCAAGGACTAGATTTTGTTAGGATATCTCGATACACAGGCGATGGCGTCACTACCCAGTTTGGTTTTTCGGGAATTACCATACCCGAAGACCGTCGAGTACCCAAGCAACGAAGGGTGCAAGTCAAAGTCAATGGTTTGATCCAACGTCTTGATCTAGACTATAGCATCACCTTTGCTCCTAACAGGATTGATTTTGTCAATGCGCCTGCTGTGGGATCTACTGTGACCATCAATCAGTTAGATCCTTTTGCTCAGATCGGTGATGTCATCTATGCCAGCGAGTTTGATGACAGTTTCTTGGGAGTTTTGCCGGCTCCGGCCTACTCAGGACAGCCAGTAGACTCAAGATCTTATGGGATTGAAGTCGACGGTGGGGGGTTTGTTGATACCTACAGCAGCCATGCTCCAGAGGAACTGTTGCCTGGAGCGATGTTTGATACTCTGGACTTCAAGGTTTATCAGACGCCTGGGGCCGACTGGGAAGATAACGGACATGGATTTAATTTACAGTCACGCAGTTTTGAGTACGATAGTACGCAAAGTGTTTATTCCTGGCAAGGACTCATTGAGTATCCGGTGTCTGTGTTGGTTTACAATTCCACAGATGGTTATCTTCTCACACAAGATCAAGATTACGAGCTAGATTGGGCTCAAGGAACCATAGAGATAGTATCCGGAGTCAACGATGGTCAAGCCTTCTTAGTGCAAGCAGCAGAGTTAGGTGGAGGTAATCAGATCTGGCGTTCGGCCCTGGCCGGTGATGTGGCCGGTAGCAGCCAGTTGCTGCCAGTGAATTTTGATATCATCCAACAAGTAGTAGTGTTCGTGAATGGCATTGAGATTTCCGGAAGTACCTTGACCAGGCAAAGCCCTTCACAGACATTGATCACATTTCCAAACAGCTTTGATGCATCGGATCTGGTGGTATTGGTGGTAATGTCGTCGACCACCAACAACAATTACACATGGAGTGTGCCTCTCACAGAATGGTTCGTGTCTGATGGAGCACTTTCTTTTGACTTGTCCCAGGCCGTAAACTACAGCAATCCAACCAATCTCATAGTCACCCTTAATGGACGTAGGGTGCGACCGTGGGAATCTGTATCTTACACATCTGATGACACCACATTGACCTATGAGCTGCCAAACAACGGAGGCATAGATCAAGGTTTGATCGCTGACAACGATGTCTTGGTCTATGTAGATGATCTGCCACAGATCCTGAATCAAGATTACGTGGTTGATCCGTTTGACGGCAGTAGCCAGCGAACAGTGACCCTGGCAATGGCTCCTGCATCAGGGGCAAGAATCGTTGTGAGTGTACGAACTGCCAGTCCATATCTAGTGACCAACAATCAATTGGTGTTCAAATCTGGAGTGTCTGTTCGGCCAATCGCCGGCGACATCGTGGGTGTGACCAGCTTCAACGATACCCGCGAGCAAGATCTGCTGACACAGGTCTGGCAAGGACCCACGCAGACTGTGTTGTCGGTGTTGAACCAAGAAGGGTTTGACTCTTTGTTGTTTGATCCCAACTACATCGCCGATCCACAGCGCACCGGAGATCTCGGATATGCTGGCAGTTTTGGCATTGATCAAGCCTACGAAATACGCACGATAGGCACCACTGACTTCACATCAATTGGTGCTCCCGACAACAACATTGGAACCATTTTCGTGGCCACCGGAGCTGGCACAGGAACCGGAACCGCTTATGTCATTGCATACTCGCGTAGTGTTGCCACTGATTCAGAATCAGATACCAGCGGAAGCTGGGACTTCAGCACCGGTATAGTGGTCAGCACCAATCGATTCGACACAGGCAGCGAAATACTACAAAACGATCGTGTCAAGGTCACTTTAGACGGTCGCTGGTTAGTGCATGACCAGGACTATACTATAGATGGATCGGTGGTGATCATCGGAGGTCCTATCATAGGCGGCAGCCAGATAGTGGCCGTGACCAGCATGACTCAAAGTGTGTTGCCAGGTGAAATGAAATTCCGTATTTTCCAAAACATGCGCGGGCAACAAACCACCTATCGCATCACCAAATCCACTACCACCGTGCTCACCGAAAACATTACCAGCACATCCGACAGTATCGCGATTTTAGACGCCAGTAGATTGTCCGCACCTGATCTTGAAAACAACATTTTTGGACTTTGCATGATCGATGGAGAACAGATCGCATACCGCTCCATCGATCTGATCACAAATACCATTTCTGGCCTACGGCGCGGTGTTGCTGGTACCGCTGCAGCCAGTCATGCCAGTGGAGCTGAAGTCACTGATATGGGAGCAGGCAACATCTTGTTTGAATATTATCAAGACCGTGTCAACACGCAGAGCTGGCTAGATCCAGTGAATACTGTTGAATTTGTAAATCCTTTGTTGACCATCAATGACAGTGCATTGGCCTATCTCGGTGGGATCGTGAGTGTGCTGATCGATGGTGAACTGCAAGCTACATCATCTTACACTCTGGTTGGAATCAATCCAGTGGTCATAGTTCTGGATGTGATTCCGCCCGTGGGCACTAGGATAGATGTAAATGTGCTACAAATCAGTGGTGTCAGTCAAACCACCACCTTTACAGCCAACGGTAACACACCCAACTTCACCACAGACATTGTTATGGTGTTGCAACAGCAGTCGTCCGTGACTGTAGTAAGATACGATCCAATCACGGTGGCGTTTGCACAAGCACCGGCCAACAATCAAGTGGTGTTGGTGACCACCCAAAACACCTATTCTGAATCTGCATCAACGTTTGCCATTGGTGATGGAGCAACCACAGTGTTCAGTGGTATCAGCGATTTAGCTCGACCGGTTTTGGTAGATCGTGGTGGTAGCAGACTGGCCAGTGCTAGCTACAGCGTGACTGATATAGCGCCCATAACCATAGAACTTGCACAACCGCTACCTCCGGGACAACAGCTGGATGTGTCCCTGCGGCAAGGGCGTGTATGGTACAAGTCCGGCATAGATGCTCCCAGCGATGGCTTGTCTTTGCAGGTCACAGACAACAGGGCAGCAAGGTTCTTGCGTGATTATTAGCTAGGATAAATAATATCATGACAGAAAATGCCAGCCACAATCAGAATCTAAACAGCAGTGATGCGAGTCCTGATGAATACGGAACCATGTATGTTCAGGGATTCTTGCGTATCATCGATCCTGAAACACAAGAAATCCTATTAGAGAGTCGGTCATGAACGATAAATCTTCGGTTTCAGTCAAGGGATGGTTGAAAATCTTTGATCCTTGCACCAAAGAAGTTTTGCTTGACAAACCCAATGCCATACACTACGAAAATATCAGTATTAGTTTGGCGCAGGGGCTGGCCAACAAAAATCTTGGTTACATCTACAGCATGGGATTTGGCAACGGAGGCAGCAGTGTTGATCCAACCGGTATAATCACTTATCTCCCTCCAAACGTTACCGGACAAAATGCCGACTTGTACAACGAAACTTTCACCAAGGTGGTAGACGGTAATTCACCGGCAAACACAGACCCAAGCCGCAACAATCTTGTTGTGTTGCACACTAGTGGGCAAGTTTACACTGACATCTTGGTGACTTGTTTGTTGGACTATGGCGAGCCCACGGGCCAGCAGGCGTTTGACAATAGCACAGATTTCAATGGGGATTTTGTATTTGACGAATTAGGACTCAAGACCTGGCAAGGCAGCAGCACCGCCCTCAGTCTTATCACGCATGTGATATTCCATCCAGTCCAAAAAAGTCTCAATCGCCAGATACAGATAGATTATACACTCAGGATACAGAGCCTTACCAATCTGAGTCTAGCATAAATATTGGTAGAAAAACCAGCCATAAATACAGCACTGGAGTGAACAACGATGGCATACACGATTAATTTAACAGACGGAACCATATTTGCTACCATACCCGATGGTACCATCAATAATGGATCCAGCCTAACACTAGTGGGCAAAAACTATGCCGGTTACGGCGAGTTTCTTGATGAAAATTTCATCAAGCTGCTAGAAAATGGGTCAAACACCACCGCACCGGGTTCGCCCTTGATCGGGCAACTTTGGTGGGACAAGGCCAGCGCTGTGATGAAGGTCTACAATGGCACCACTTTCAAAGTTTTAGGTGGTGCCACAGCCAGTTCCAGTCAACCTACCAGCGCTATCGCCGGAGACCTTTGGTTTGACACAGTCAACAGCCAGCTAAAATGCTACACTGGTACCACTTGGTTGTTGATTGGACCTGCGAGTACTGCAGGTCAGGGCACAGTGGGTGCCATAGTCGAAACAATCATCGACAATATTGGCAACCCCCGCAACATTACCACACTGTATGCAGGCAACGTGCGCGTGGCCACAGTCAGTAACTATACAACTTTTACTCCAGCCTCTACAGTCACTGGGTTCGCCACGATCAAACCTGGCATCCAGCTTTCTTCCTCGGTGTCGGGTGCCTTGTTGCAAGATACAGCAGCTGACAGCAAATTGTTTGATGGCCTGGACAGTGCTCAGTTTTTGCGAAGCGATGCCAACGATACCACCACAGGAGTACTGACAGTACAGAATGATGGAGGTTTCCTTGTGGTACCAACCACTGGCACAGGTGGCACCGGCAAACTTGCAGCAAGTGGGCAAGATGTAATCATCAGTAATACCAATCAAAATGGCAATCTCCGCCTGCAGGTCAATGATGGGGGCGTGTTGACAACCGTGCTAGAAGTGACTGGATCCACCAGTGGTGTGGCATTTCCTACTGCAGTCAGTGTTGGTGCTGGCATCATCAATGCTGCCGGTAATGGTGTTGGTAATATTGGATCTGCGTCTGGATATTTCAATACCGTGTTTGCCAAGGCCACTTCTGCGCAATATGCCGACGTGGCAGAACGATTTGCAGCCGATGAAATCCTCGATGCAGGAACCGTGGTCGAACTAGGAGGATCTGCTGAAATCACCAAAAGTCGCCATGATCTCAGTGACAACGTGTTTGGTGTCATAAGTACCAGAGCTGCTTATCTCATGAATTCAGGTGCCGGCGATGACAGCACCCATCCTCCGGTGGCAATGACTGGTCGAGTACCGGTAAAAGTCATAGGTCAGGTGACCAAGGGTGATCGATTGGTGAGTGCAGGTAATGGGTTGGCCAGAGTTGGTCATGCTCAGGAAATTACACCATTCAATGTCGTGGGTCGTGCATTGTCTGACAAGATCACAGATGGTGTGGGTGTAGTAGAAGCCATAGTGGCTATAAAATAACTTAGAGAAAAACAATGGCATATTCCTTTGGATCATTGATCGAAGCAACCGATTACAATGGTTTTGTAAACGTAACATCTAACGCCAATCTCAATGATATCTACGGTACAGGAACCGGTGACAAGGGGTATGGACAAACCCCATTGAGCACTGTGGCTGCACAAGGTACAATCACAGCCACTCAATGGGCCAGCCTTGTCAATGCATTGACTTTGGTCGGCAATCATCAAGGTACCAGCATCACGGCTCGTACAGCACCCACTGCAGGCGAAACCATCCAGATACTTGCTGCTTTAAACACTGACCTGACCACGCTCACTACCGACCGCAACAATGCTGCGGCCAGTGGCACTGAATACGGCACATTTTCTGGTACCACGTCCAAGACCACCGCCACAGGCTCGGGCACGTCAGCATGGACCATCACATTTACTCACACAATAACTTTTGCCAGTGCGGCTGCGGCACGTTATTTTTTCAATGCTGGCGGATTGGTACGCGTGCAGTTTGGAAAAACCTCTACAGGTACCGATGCCGATGACGAATGGAACGATCTCGCCAATACTTTGTGTGGCGATATTTTCTTGAGTGGTGCGGCAGCCAGCAAATCCATTGCTGGGCAGGCCTACACTGGTACTACCAAGATAGGTGGGTCTGGAACACCTACCACATTGAATACCGCTATTGGATTCTTTGATCTGCAGACCACTGATACCACTATCTATAAACAGTTTGCAGATACACCGCCCTACACCACTCAGTTTGTCGAAGTCAAGGCCAAAGTAAACAATGCACATCCCAATGCCACGGTGATAACTTTTACCACTTTATGGACTGATCCGGGCGGTTCTGGTGCAGGCAGTTCAGATAACATCTCTGGTGGAACTGCTACTAGCTCACCCTCGACCACTATCACGGGCACAGCTCCAACCACTTTGGTAACTTATCGCCCGCCCAGCTCAACTTATCTCACGGCTAGCTGGGGTACACCCACAATCGCTGCTTCAGTGGCTTAACCAAAATCTGTTGTAGTACGTCAGTATCTGTGCTAAAATACATGCATGGATACTGACAGTCTTTTGGCACATGCCCGAGCTCGTTTCGATCATGAAACACAGAAACGCTTGCTGCGAGAAAAATATGAAAGCAAAATGTTGTTCGCTCATTCTGGAGGAATGTGGCGTGCTGGTCCTGAGTTGCAGACCACTTTGATGTGCTGCCCTGATGACTCATCGGTTATTCTAGATCTCTACGGAAATCCCATACGTGTGACGTGCTCCGAATTGATGACTGCTAGCCAGCAGAGATGGCAAGAACAGATGAATCTTTGGTTAGACGAATACGAATTGACGCGGAGGCAAAGATAAAATCTGGCGCAGTTTTGTTTGCTTGTTCCAGTCCCGGCATAGATTATATCAAACTGGCCAAATGGACTGCACAACGTATCCGGCAATATCTAGACTTGCCAGTGGTTTTGATCACTGACATGCCCTACCACGGCGATGACTTTGATCAGATATGCTATATCCCACAAAGATCAGACACGGTTCAGCGTTGGTTTGATGACGCTCAGGAATCTGTGCCATGGAACAACTTGGATCGTTGTGAATCTTGGGAGTTGTCCCCGTTTGATCGCACCCTGGTGCTTGATGTGGATTATGTGGTCAGCTCAGACTACTTGCGCACCTTGCTGGACAGCAATCAAGACTTTTTGTGCTATCGGCACACTGTGGCTGTTGGTGCTGATCTGTTGCAACCCACATTTGGTGTAGGTAACTTTCCTATGTGGTGGGCCACTGCTATGATTTTCAATCGTTCTGCTACTGCGAGATGGATCTTTGAAAGCATGATCATGATCAGAGACAACTGGAATCATTATCGCAATCTCTATGGTATCACTGATAGATTGTTTCGCAACGATATCGCCCTGAGTATTGCACAAGGGCTGGTCAGTGGACACACTTTAAACGTGGATGATCTGCCAGGAACAATGATAGCAGTGCTTCCAGAACACAAGATCCAACAACAAGCTCACGACAGTTTCATGGTAACATATCAAAAACAAGGACGCAATCAACGCTGCCTGCTACATCAACATGATTTTCATGCCATGGGCAAAAAACAGCTCGAGCAGGTCATCGATGGATGATCGTGGTTACATCATCATGGCCCTGGGTGATGTCTATGTGACCTGTGCTCAACATCTCAGAGACAGTATTCTTAAGTGGCATCCTCAAGCACAGATCAAAATCGTGACCATCAACGATTTGCCCTTGGGAGACAAGAGATCGCACCCGGAGCTCAGTCATCAAGCCAATGATTGGCAAGCTGCTCACATATCTCCTTGGCACGAAACCATAAAATTAGAAGCTGACATGCTGGTCACATCCTCCGTAGAACATTGGTGGGACCTATTCCGACACAAAGATGTTTTTATCAGCACTGGTTGTTTGGATCTATATGGTCATCAATCCCGATCACGCTATTATCGCAAGGTGTTTGATGCAAATCATCTGCCAGATGTGTACAATGCAATAACATATTGGCGTAAGAGCCAGACTGCGCAAACTTTTTGGAAACTGGTACGAAGGATTTTCGCTGACTGGCCCCGTTACAAAACACTGCTACGTTATCCTGAGCAAGTACCCACCACCGACGTGGTCTATGCCATGGCAGCCATGATCATGGGCCCGGAAACAGTGACCATGCCGTTCTCCTCATATCCTCGAATCCGTCATATGAAAAAGAAGATACTGAATCTCAACGATGAAGATTGGACCCGGCAACTGACCTGGGAAATCAATGAGACCCAAACAAAGATCAACACTGTGTGTCAAACCGGTTGTCTGCATTATGTCGTCAAAGATTGGTGTCATCGTGTCTGACAACACCAATATTTTCCAAGATTTCTTCCGTACACATCAATGGCCCGACCCTATACCCGTGGTGCTACGACTTTATCATGACGAAAAAGGCCGCCCCATTAAATATACATGCGATCATGAACCAGGAGCCTGGATCGAAGTTTCTCCTGAGCAATATGCTCGAGCCAGTTTCCGAGTGCTGGTCAAAGATGGCCAACTGATCGATGTTCCTTGGCGTAGAACAATGAAGTTGCGCCCCAGCGATCACGGTACAGCCTGCGCTTGCTGTGATGTCTGTGTGATTGTATCCCCACAACAACCCAACCAAAAATGGAGCTTGTACACATATGAAAGTTGATGTTGCTGATCTTGATGTTATCTATCTCAGCTACGACGAACCACAAAAAGAAGAATTTTGGATCAAGATCCAAAACATGGTTCCTTGGGCACAGCGAGTAGATGGGGTCAAAGGCAGTGATGCCGCACACAAGGCTGCAGCGGAACTGAGCGGAACCGAACGATTCATTCTCATCGACGGTGACAATCTTCCAGACGAAAAATTTTTCAACCTAACCTTGGATATACCCAACGGTGAATGGGAGAGCGCCGTGTATCGATGGCGGGCACGTAATCATGTGAATGGACTCATGTACGGCAATGGCGGTGTGAGTAGTTGGACAAGGCAGTTTGTGCTTGACATGAAAACACATGAAAATACCGACGGCACAGATGCCACAGTGGTTGAGTTCTGTTTTGATCCGCTGTACTGGGCCATGCATGATTGTTACAGCACTACCTATCCCAATGGCAGTGCGAAACACGCGTGGAGAGCCGGATTCCGAGAAGGTGTGAAGATGTGTCTCAACAAAGGTACCAGGCCAACTGTGGCAGAATTCCAAGAACGAGTGCATCATCGCAATCTTGACAATCTAACTGTCTGGCACAATGTGGGTCTTGATGTTGAACATGGTGCCTGGGCCATCGCTGGTGCAAGACAAGGCACCTACATGACCATGCTCACAGACTGGGACTATCGAGAAGTGCAATGGTTCGACAGTCTCGAACAGATATGGAACACCGGCATGAAAGATCGCGATCCCATGCAGGCCATAGCGGCCACAGAAGATGCTTTGGCCACTCAGCTGGATCTTCCTATGAATCTCATGTTTGAATCGCAGAGCCGTTTTTTCAAACATCATTATCGCAGCAACTGGAGCAATATCGGTGCCATGGTGCGAGAAATTGATGTGATCCGGCGGCAAGAAGGATGGTAGTATGACCTGGAGTTGTAAAGCTATCGATCATGGTCTCACTTTTTTTCCAGATGGAAAGATAGGACCCTGCTGTCAAATTGCGGCAGGCTATCTCAAGCCAATTGATCTTGCTACACATCGTGATCGATTTCGGGATCTAAAAACTGAGTTTCCTCCGTTGGCTTGTGAAAAGTGTGTTAAAAACGAATACGAAGGCATACCTAGCTATAGAGATTTTTTTAATGCGCACCAGATATCTTCTGACGACGGAATAGTTTTCCTTGACATACGAAATACAAATCAGTGCAATCTAAAATGCAGGTATTGTGGTCCCCATTTCAGCAATCAATGGGGTCACGAGTTAGGCCGTGACAACCCGTTAATACACAGTGATTTATCGGAGGTATTAGATAAAATCCTTACTGATGACCTACAAGTAATTTACTTCACCGGCGGCGAACCGATGATTTCAGCTGACCACTGGAATATCTTAACGCGGTTGATCAAGATTGGTGCCAGCAAAAAAATTAAATTGATGTACAATACTAATCTAACTAGTCTAAAATACAAAAGTGTAGATTTTTTGGAAACCTGGAAAAACTTTGCAGGAGTAATTATCAGCGCGAGCCTAGATGCAGTGGGAGACGTTTTCAATAATATCCGTAGTGGCGCAGATTGGCGTTTGGTCGAAAAAAACCTAGATGCTCTCCTGCCACAGAAAAAATCCAATATTACTATTACCGTGACTTGTGTGATCAGTATACTGAATATTTGGAGTCTTCCTGAGTCGATTCGATATTGGAAATCAAAAAACTTATCTATACAATTCATAATTCTCGAAGGACCAGATTATCTGGCATTAGACGTTATTCCTGATAATCACAAGCAACATGCCTTGACGATCATCGATGAATGCTCTGTGTTGTTGGATGATCCTAGTTTTGAAAAGGCCAGACGCCTGATAAACAACAATCAAAATCAAGTACTTTTCCGACAATGCTTGTCGCATATTTTGCTGTTGGATTCTTTAAGAAACGAAAATCTTTTTGCCCTGCTACCATTTAAAGATTCAGCAAAACAGCTGATAGCAAATAATAATGAATACAGATAATAAATCTGCATTTCTGTCTGACGCCGAGCAAATCAAGCAGCGTCTAGATCAAGCCAGTGCCAGCTTGTGCCTGGCCAAATGGAAGCAGGTGAGTCTACACCTACCCACTGGTCTCAACAACAGTTGTTATCATCCACCGTTGCATCGCATACCCATCGAAGAGATCGGAAGAAATCCCGCAGCCCTGCATAATACCACACACAAGAAACAGCAGAGACAGATGATGTTGGCTGGCACTAGACCTGCCGAATGCCAATACTGTTGGAACATGGAAGACCTTGGCCAAATGAGCGATCGGCATTATCGCAGTGGCGAGCCCTGGGCGGCTCGTCATTATGATGGCATAGCTGCCTCAACCGGAGATGAAGATGACGTCTTACCCAGTTATGTTGAAGTTAATTTTAATCATGCTTGTAATCTGGCCTGTTCTTATTGTAGCCCTCAGTTTAGC
>Ga0114918_10001113_pt1 | contig 23845 bp, 20 predicted proteins | sample LantaG_FD_87015 | JGI IMG/M metagenome (GOLD analysis project Ga0114918, IMG submission 87015) | Deep subsurface microbial communities from Baltic Sea to uncover new lineages of life (NeLLi) - Landsort_02402 metaG | ecosystem: Environmental > Aquatic > Marine > Oceanic > Sediment | place...
AGAGAGAGAGAGAGAGAGAGAGAGAGAGAGAGAGAGAGAGAGAGAGAGAGAGAGAGAGAGAGAGAGGGAGAGGGAGAGGGTGTGGAGCGTGAAGAGAGAGAGAGCGTGGGTGTGCGACCGTGTGTTGTGTCTTAGATGAGAGTCCTCCTCCTCTCCCTTTCCCCGCCCACCCGCCGCACAGCAGCACAGCCACACAGCATCAAAAAGAAGCTATGAATAAGACAGTTTACAGAGAGCGCACACAAACCACCCTGTCCCCTTCCCCCCCTTCCCTCACCTCTCACCGCCGCGGCGCCCCGCCCAGCGTCGCCTCCGGCAGTCGCTCAATCGTGAACCTCCGGCCCGCCAGGTACATGATCGGCACGCCCGGCACCTTGCGAATGCGGCGCCGCAGGTCCTTGTCGCACGTCGCCACGATGTAGCACTTGTGCTGGCTGACGCGGGCGACCAGGCAGTCGTCCGCGTACGTGCCCGCGTGGGAGCACGGCAGCCGCTCGAGGCGGGGTTCCTTGGCGACCTTCAGGGCGACGCGGTATTTGGGCCCCAACTTCTCCAGTTCGGCCAGCACGCAGTCCGTGATGCAGGGCGTGCACTGGGCATACAGGCAGTCCATCATGCCCTGGACCAGGTCGATCTGTGTGATGTGCGTGGGGAGAGAGAGATAGGAGAGAAAGAGAGAGTGAGTGGGGTTGAGAGATGAGAGATGAGAGAGGCCTCTCCATCCATCCATCCATCCATCCATCCATCCATCCATCCATCCATCCATCCATCCATCCATCCATCCATCCATCCATCCATCCATCCATCCATCCATCATCTCTCATCCATCATCCTTTTTATTCTCTCACCTTGTTTTTGATGGCAAAGTTGATGAAGTTGGTGTCGACCAGGACCTGGTAGGGCGGGCCCAGCTGGGAATTCCACTTGAAGAAGAGGGCGGTGGAGACCTTCTGGCTGTGTGATGGAATGAAAGGGGAGAGGAGGAGGGCGGTGGTGGTCAGGTTGGGGGCGCGCCGGTCGGCCTTCCCTCTCTTTCCGCGTCCCGCCCTCCTCTGTCGTCTATCCAACTTACACATGGCGGACCTCCTCTTCGTCGCCCTTCTTCTTCTTGCCGGCGTCCTTCTTGGCGGCGGCTCTGTGTCAGTGGGTGAGGAGAGAGAGAAACGTGTGAGCGCATGCGGGAGAGCAGCCAGCCGTCGACGGCGGCGTGGGTGCAGGGCCTAGCCTCGCTCGCCTCCGCCGCCCTCTCTCTCCCTTCTTCGCTCTCTCACTGTTTCAGGTCCTTGGGGTTGATCAGCCGCTTGACGGCCGCATACTTGCGCGTCTTCTTGGCTTTGCCCATGGGGGTGCGAGGAAAGGAGAGAGCGGAAGAAAAGGAAGAATGAAGCAAGAGCAATTCCTCACTTCGCAAAACGGCCGCCACCGGCTCACGAGAAGAGGACGCACCGTCGAGCTCTCTCAGCCGACTCGCACGTGCGCCCACGCACACAACAAGCCTTTTTAGAGCTCACCTACTAGCTGCTTTTACAGCCGGGACGCGCCGCGGAAGCAAGGAGCGCGTTCTTTTTAGCTCGAAACCTGCTTGCTCGCGTCGGGCCGCCGCTCTTTTTCTTCCTAGCCGTCTCTGTTTTTCCCCTGCTCCCCCATGACCTCCCGCATCTGCGTCAAGGGCCTGCCCAAGTCGGCGGACGAGGCCCGCCTGCGGTCCTACTTTGGCGAGCGGGGCGAGGTGACGGACGCCCGAGTCATGCGCACGCCGTGAGTTTGGTTTTTGTTCGGGGCGCAGGCCATTGGCGGCAGCGGGCGGCCCCCTCTCCCCTCTCGACCTCGGGCGCTGACCTCTCTCCTCTCTCTCCTCTTCCCTCCTCCCTTCAGTGACGGCCGGTCCCGCCAGTTCGGCTTTGTCGGCTTCAAGACGGCGGGCCAAGCCGCGGACGCGGTAGCCTACTTCAACCGCGCCTTCCTGGACTCGGGCCGCCTGGGCGTGGAGCTGGCCGCGCCGCCCGGGTCGGCCGCCCTTGGGCGGCCTTGGTCCCGCCACTCCGCGCCGGCCGCGGAGGCGGCAGCCGTCGCCGCCCTGCCGCCCGGCAAGGCCACTAAAACAGCGGGCCCCACGGAGGAAGGGGCCGCGGGCGACGACCCCCGCCTGGACGAATTCCTCGCGCTCCATGCCCCCCGCTCAGGCGCGGCCGTCTGGGCGAACGACGACCGTGGGCTGGCGGTGAAGGCCGAGGCCGCCCGCCCGCCGCCTGCCGCCCCCAAACCGGACGACGATTCGGAGGAGGAGGAGGAGTACCAGGACCTGGCCGCCCGCGGCGGCGAGGCGTCGGGCGACGACGGCGACGGCGACGGCGACGGCGACGGCGACGCCTCCGACCCCGCCGCCGCCACCGGCGCGCGCTCACCCACCCCGCCCCCGACCGCCGACCCGGCCGTCGCGGGCGACGGCGACGACCTGGCCTACCTCAAGGCCCGCACCGTGGCGGCCCTGTCCTCCGAGAGCGAGGAGGAGGATGGAGCGGAGAGCGAGAGCGAGAGCGAGGAGGAGGAGGAGGAGGAGGACGGCGCTGACCCTGCCGCCCCGCCCCCTGCCACCCCGCTCCCGCCACCCCCCTCCTACCCGCCCCCCCTCCCCGCCGCGGCGCCGGACCCGGATGCGCCCGACCCGGCCGCCGAGGCGGCCTTGCTCTCCTCCACGGCCGGTCGCCTCTTCCTGCGCAACCTGCCCTTCTGTGCCACGCCCGACGACCTGCGGGCCGCCCTGGAGGCCCACGGCGAGGTGATGTCGGTCCACCTCGTGACCGACCGCCTGACCCGGTCCCCTCGCGGCATCGCCCACGTCCAGATGGGCAGCGCGGCGTCCGCCGCGGCTGCCCGGGCCGCCCTGGACGGCTCCACCTTCCAGGGCCGCTTGCTGCACGTCTTGCCGGGTCGGCCCGCGCCCCGCACAAACGCCGAGGCGGCCGCGGCCGAGGGTGAGGGAGAGGACCCCAGCAACCCGACCTCCTTCAAGGACGCCCGCACCGCGTCGCGGCGCGCCGGCGCCGGGTCGTCGACCGACACGGCCTCCTGGAACGCGCTGTACATGCGCCCCGACACGGTCGCGGAGGCGGTGGCGGCGCATTACGGCGTGTCGAAGGCCGAGCTGCTGGGCCGCGACGCGCCCGACGCGGCCGCCCGCCTGGCGCTGGGCGAGGCACACGTGCTGGCGCTGACGAAGGCTGCCTTGGCGGGCGCGGGCGTGGATGTGGGGGTGCTGGAGGCGGCGGCGGCCGCACCAAAAGCCGTGCGCCGGTCCGACGCGGTCCTCCTGGTGAAGAACCTGCCCTGGGGCGCGACCGCCGAGGAGGTGGCGTCTGCGGCCGCGCCCTTTGGCCTGGTCACCCGCCTCGTCCTCCCGCCCACCAAGGCCCTGGCCCTGCTGGAGTTCGCGGACCCGCCCTCCGCGGGCCGGGCCCTGCGCGGCCTGGCCTACCGCCGCCTGCACCACGTGCCGCTGTACGTGGAGTGGGCGCCGGCGGGCGCGTTCGCCCGGGCGGCGGGGGCCGGGGACGCGCCGGCCGCCCTGCCACCGCCGCCCGACGCGGCCGGCGCCGCCCTGGCTGGCGCCCGCCCGGGCGCGGTCGCGGCCGCCGCCGCCCTGGCCGCCGCGCCCGAGCCAGACGCTGCCGCCCCGCCCTCGTCCACCCTGTTTGTGAAGAACCTGTCCTTTGCCACCGACGACGCCGGCCTGGCGGCCCACTTCAAGGCGGCCGCGGCGGGCGCGGGCGGGGCCCTGCGCGCGGCGCGCGTGGCCCGGAAGAAGCCGACCGGCCGGGCCGCAGTGGCCACGGCAGCGGCCGCCTCCGGCCCCGGCCCCTCCGCGGGCTACGGCTTTGTGGAGCTGTCATCGGCGGAGGTGGCGGCCACGGTGCGGGCCCGCCTCCAAGGCTCCCGCCTGGGCGGGCACGCGCTGGTGCTCGAGTTTGCGTCCGCCGCCGCGGGTGAAGGAGGGGCAGCGCCTCCCGCGGCCGCCACACCCGCCGCCGCGCCCGCGCCCGGCGCCGGCGCCACCGCCATCCACCCCCCGCACCGGGGCCGCACCAAGCTGGCCGTCCTGAATGTGGCCTTCCAAGCGACCCGCAAGGACTTGGCGGCCCTGGCCGCGCCCTTTGGCGCCCTCAAGTCCGTGCGCCTGCCCAAGCGGGCCTCCCTGGACGGGTCGCACCGCGGGTACGGCTTCTTGGATTTCGCCACCCCTTCCGAGGCGGCGTCCGCCTTGGCGGGCCTGACGGGCGCCCACCTGTACGGCCGCCGCCTGGTGCTGCAGTGGGCGGACGCGGACGCGGACGCGGGCACGGAGGCAGGGTTGGACGAGATGCGGGCGAAAGCGGCCGCGCGCTCGGCGGCCGAGGCGGCGGCGGGTGAGGGGGCCGGTGGGGGGCGGCCGGCCAAGAAGCGGCGTTCGGATTGAGGAGAGACGCACTGTAAACGCGAGGAGAGGGAACAAATTCACACACGCACACACACACACACGCACCGCACGCGCGCCCCCGGAGGCCGGGGGGACGCGGGAGGACGAGGGGGCTGTCTTCTCTCTCTCTCTCACGCCCCCGCCACCGCCCCTCTCTCCATTTTCATGCCCGCGTCCTCCCCATTTTCCTCCCCCCATTCTCACGCGCCCACGCTCTTCTTGTACGCGGCCGCGTCCAGCAGGCCGTCCGTCGCGCCCGCCCCGCCCACCTTCACCTTCATCATCCACCCGCCGCCAAAGGCGTCCGCGTTCAGCTTGGCCGGGTCGTCCGCCAGCCCTCCGTTGACCTCCACGACCTCCCCATCGACGGGGGAGTAGACGTCGGAGGCCGACTTGACGGACTCCACCACGCCGAAGGCCTCGCCTTTCGTGACCTGGGAGCCGACCTCGGGCAGCTCGACGTACACGACGTCGCCCAGCTCGGACTGTGCGGAGTGTGGAGAGAGAGTGGAGAGAGAGGGGGAGAGGTGAGGTAGGGAGAGAGAGGGGCGCGTGGGAGGAAAGGGGTGCACGCGGGCGGGGCCGGCTCTCTCTCTCGCTTCCGAGGCGCCTTGCTCTCGCCGCCCCTTGGCGGTCGTCCCAGGGTGGCCGCACAGGACCAGGGCGGCCACAGGGTCGCGTCGGCCCGGGGCGTCCACAGGGCACGGGCCGCCCAGGCCCCCACAGGCCGAGCACAACAGATCGGCGCCCGGGAAAAAAAAAGGCTACCCTCTCGCGGCCGCGCCTCGCAAATGCGTCTCTTGCCCCTCCCTCCTTCCATACCTGCGCGTGGTCCGAGATGCCGACCGTCACGGTGTCGCCCTCCAGCTTGGCCCACTCGTGGGTGGGCGCGTACTTGACGTTGTCCGCGACTGGGAGTGGAGAGTGGAGAGGCGAGGGGGCCGGAGAGACAAGAGAGACGTGAGCGTTGGTGGAGTTGCGCGGGTCCGGAGGGAGAGAGGACACATACCCGCGGCCGCACGCGCCGCGCGCTCACGCCTGTGCCTCGCGTCTCTTGGGTCGCCGCAGACACTTACAGCCCCCCCACCCGCGCGGGCGTGGCTGGGCAATCCAAGAGGGCGCAGCCCGGTCGAGCGTCCCTCTCCTGCGCATTCTCTCTTCGCGCCTGCAGCGCGGTGTCTCTTCTCTCTCGCTACTCACAAGTGCTCATCCACCGGGTCAGCGCGCCGCGGAAGGCGTCCGCCGAGCCGCGGGTCATGGCGCCCGAGGCCGGCAGGGCCCGCATGGACAGGCCGAGGGAGCTGGCGGCGCGGCGCAAGGCCATGGTGGTTGAGAGCGTTTGCGTGAGAGAGGGAGAGGGAAGAGAGAGGGTGCGGAGAGAGCTGTGTGCGAGCGGAAGGCCTACTCGACCCCCTCTCTTCATTCGGTCTTCGTCTCTCTCGTTTGTCTGTCTTCTTTCTAAAAGGCCGAGTAGTTGCGCCCCATCCCGCCCGCCGCCCCGGCCTCCTTGCGCATGGCCTTCTCCGTCGCCTCCTCAATGACCCGCCGGCACGCCGCCTTGGCCGCCCGCACCACGCCCTCTGACCGGCCCTGGATGAGCAGGAACATCTTACGCTCGCCGGGGGGCAGGGCGGGACCGCCAGGTGGCGCATACTGCCCCTTGGCGATGATCGCCGCCCCCGTCGCCTCCTGGATGGCCGAGATGGTCGACTTCTGGGAGACCCGGTACCTGGCGGCCTGCGGGAAGTCGTTGATCTCCAGCTCCGTCTGAAAGAAGGTCGGCGGCGGCGCGGCGGGTTGAGCGGCGGGGGGCGCGCCGGCGGCGGCGGGCGCGCCGGAAGCCACCGCCGCGGCGGCGCTGGTGGCCGCCCGGGCGGCCGCCGCCAGCTCCGCCGGGGTCGGCCCGGCCCCGCCCCGCCCCGCCGCGCTGGTGAAGGCGGCGGCTGCGGCCTGGGCGGCCGCCAGGACCGGGTTGAGCGTGTCCGGGGGTGGAGGGGGCAGCGGGGCGAGCGGCGGCGCTGGAGGAGGGGGCGGGGCGGCCGCCGCGCGCACGGCAACCAGGCGCGCCGCCGTCGCCGCCGCCGCCCGCCGCGCCGCCTCCGCGGCCGGCACGGGCGGCGGCTGGGCCTTGGCCAGGCGGGCCGCCGCGGCGGCGGCCATGGCCGCGACGGCGGAGGGGAGGGCGGGGGGTGGCGGCGGCGGAGGGGGTGGCGGCGGCGGCGGCGGCGCGGTCGCCTCGGCGGGCGGGGGCGCCTCGGTCACGCCCTCCATGCCTGTCGCCGCCGCCTCCTCCGGCGCGGCCGGCGCGGCCGGCGGCGGCGGCGGCACGGGGATGGCAGCAGCCTTCGGCGCGCCGACGGCGGTGATGGCGCCACCGTCGTCGTCCTCCCCCTCCTTGCCGGCCGGCGGCGGGGCGCCGACGCCCCCTCCTCCATCCTCCTCCTCGCTCTCCTCGCCGGCCGCGCGGCGGGCCGCCCGGGCGGCCGCCGTCCGCCCCGCCCGCTCCGCCGCCGCTTCCGCCGCGTCAAACTTGAACCCCGACCCACCAAAGCCGCCCCGGCGGGGGGCGGGCCCGGCCGCGCCACCCGCCACCCGCTTGGCGGCCAGGGCGTCCGCGACCGCCGCCAAGTCCCGCGGGACGGGCGCGCCCGCCTCGGCGAGCGCGCGCACCAGGTCGGGCGCCGCCCTCTCCTCCTCGGCCTCGCCTGGGTCGATGAAGGTGATGGCCGTCCCTTTCGCGCCCGCCCGCCCCGTCCGCCCCACCCGGTGAATGTAGTCCTCATGGTGGGAGGGCGGGTCGAAGTTGACGACCAGGGCCACGCCCTTGACGTCCAGGCCGCGGGCCGCGACGCTGGTCGCGACCAGCAGGCTGCACACGTCCCCCTTGAAGTCGGCGATGGTGGACGCCCGGTCGGCCTGGTCTTTGCCGCCGTGCAGGGACAGGCAGGGCCAGCCCAGGGCCAGCAGGTCGCGGAACAGGGAGTCGCACGCGTCCTGGGAGGACACGAAGACGAGCACCTTCCCCCGGTCGCACCACTCGCCCAGGATTTCCAGGAGCCTCAGGAAGCGTTCGGTCCGGGGGCGGACCTCCACCAGCTGGGTGATGTCCGCGTTGACCACGCTGCGCCCGCCGACCTGGACCTCGACGGGCGCGTGCAGGAGGAGCTGCTTGGCCAGCGCCTCCAGGCCGCGCGGGAATGTGGCCGAGAAGAGGACGGCCTGGCGGTCCGGGCGCACCAGGCCGGTGATCCGCCCCAGCTGGGGGCCGAAGCCGAGGTCAAACATGCGGTCCGCCTCGTCCAGGGCGAGGTAGGTGACCCGGCGCAGGTTGGTGATGCGCCCGCCCGACATGCCCAGCACGTCGATGAGGCGCCCGGGCGTGGCGGCCACCACTTCCGCGCCCCGCTTCAGGTCGGCGATCTGGGAGCCGAGCGCCGACCCGCCGTACGCGCACACGCACCGCACGCCCGTCGCCTTGCCGAACCGCTTCACCTCGCGCCCGATCTGGACGACCAGCTCCCGCGTGGGGGCCAGGATGAGGCACACGGGCCCATCGCCCTGCGCCAAGGCTGGCTGGTCCCGGATGTGGCGCAGGGCGGGCAGGACGTAGGCCAAGGTTTTCCCCGACCCCGTCTTCGCGATGGCGAGCGTGTCCCGCCCGGCCATGATGCAGGGCAGGGCCTGCGCCTGGACGGGCGTGGGAGACTCCATGCCCGCCCGGCGCAGGACCTCCAGGGTGCGGGAGGACAGGCCGGCCTGGGCCCAGGTGGCCAGCGGGGCGGGCACGTCCTTGCCCCGCACTTTCGTGTCGTCCAGCGCGGCCCGCCGGGACGCCACCTCGGCCGGGGTCAGGCGGGCGATGTCCGAGGCGGGGATATAGAAGGCCCGCCGGAAGGGTGGCCAGTCGGCCGGGTCCGTGGACGCCAGGGCGGCCAGGCGGTCGCCTTTGGACAGGCGGCCCAGCGTGACGGCCCGGGCCCAGGCAGCATCGTCCAGCTCAGCATCGGGCCCGTCATCTCCTCCTCCTCCTCCATTGCCGCCTGCCGCGTCGGAAGCGTCCGAGTCGGGCGCGTCGCCGGAGGAGGTGGAGCTGTCTGAGAAATAGCGGCCCACCCGGCGGCGGGCGGCGGGAGGAGGAGGCTGGGCGGCGGGGCCGGGCGCGTCGGCGGCAGCGGCGGGCGTCGGCCCGGCCGCCGCCGCCGGTACTGCTGCCGCCCGCCGCGCCTCCTCCGCGGCGGCGGCCTCCGCGGCCGCCGCCGCCGCGTCAGCGTCGTTGGCCGCCATGAAGGCATCCAGAGGGTCGACCTCCTCGTCGTCGGAGGCGTTCGGCGGAGCGGGAGCGGGAGCAGCAGCAGCTGCCGCCCGTGCGCGCGAGGGCGGTGGGCCGAGCGTGCTGCCGCCGGCCTCCTCCGCCGCCGCCGCGGCCCGCCGGTCGGCCAGGTCGGCGCGCAGGCGAGCGGCCTCGGCCGCCTCGTCCAGCGGGGCGGCGTCATCGTCGTCCGCGCCGCTGGCGCCCGGGGCGGCCGGCGGCGGGGCGGGCGCGGCCGCGGCTGGTGGGGCGGGCGGCTCGGCCGAGGACGGGCCCGCCGCCGCGCCCGACGCCTGCTGACGCTGCCAGGCCAGGGCCCGCTCCCGCCGATGGGCGACCTCCAGGGCGAGGGCGTCGTCGATGGGCACGTTGCCGCCGCCGCCGTCGCCGGGGGGCGGGGGCGGCGGCGAGGAGTGTGCAGCAGCAGCAGCAGCAGCAGCAGGTGGGCCGCCGTCGGCGGCGGCGGCGCAGCCGCCCTCAGCCGCGCCGTCGTCCGTGCGCTGGCGCTTCTGCTGCAGGTTAGGCGCGTCGTCAGGGCTCACGCCCGCAGCCTCAGCCTCGCCCTCGCCGGAGGACCGGTCCCGCTTGCGGTCGTCGGGCATAGGAAGCGAGCGTCGTTTTTCTAAAGAGAGCGCAGTCGATGTCCTCTGCCTCTGCCTCTGTAAAAGCGTCGCCTCAGCGGGAGAGTGCGCCGCCGCGCGCGCGGTGCGGAAGGGAGAGGTGCGGAGGCAGGTGCGCACTCCAGGGGGGAAAGCGCGACGCGGGGAGCGCGCCTCTCTCGACCCGCGCCAAACACAGAGAGAGAACAAGGCGGCAGCGCCGCGCCTAAGACCGAGAATGAGAACGGGGGAGACGAGACGGGACGGTGCATTTCCCTGTTCGTTGCAATGCGCCTCACCGTGCAGCACGGCGCCAAGGCGCATGCCCTGGAGCTGGGCGACGACCCCACGCCCGATGACCTGCGGGCCGCCCTGATGGAAGCCAGCGGCGTCCTCCCTCGCCACCAGAAACTGGTCTTCAAAGGCAAAGTCCTGCCCGGTGCCAACCCCTCGCGCGCGACCCCGGCGTCACTCCTGGCCCCGCCCGTCACGCTCGCGTCCCTGGGCATCGGCGACGGGGCCAAGCTCATGCTGCTGGCCCAGCAGGGCGGGGATGGCGGTCATGTGGCCGCCACGGCCGGCACGGCCGCTCTGGCCGCCAAGCGGGCGGCCGACGCGGCCGCGACCGCGGCCAAGCGCGCCGCGACCGCGGCGACTGCTGGAGGCGGCAGCGGGGGTGGAGGCCAGGACTGGGCCGCCCGCGCGTCCGTCTGGGCCAAGACCGGTGTCATCAGCCTGCGGGACGCGGGGCTGACCGACCTGCCGGAGGCCCTATACGGCGCCGCGGCGGGCGCCGCGACGGCCGCAGACTTGGGCGGCAACCCGGCCCTCACTTCCCTCCCGCCCCGCCTCTGCGCCGCGGCCGCCCCGCGCCTGGCCCGCCTGCGCCTGACCGGGACGGGGCTCCCGACCCTGCCGCCATCCATCGGCTCCCTGACCCGCCTGGAAACGCTCCTGCTGGACCGGTGCCGGCTGGCCGGCCCCTTACCGGCGGAGCTGTGGGCGCTGCCGGCCCTCAAGCGCCTGTCCCTCGCCCGCAACCCTGGCCTGGGCAGCCTCCAGGCCGCGCCGCCGCCGTCGCCGCCGCCGCCGCCGCCGCCGCCGTCGCCGTCGCCCCCCTTTTCCTGGCCGCCCACCCTGGAGGTGCTGGACGTCTCGCACTGCGGCCTGGCCGCCCTGCCCGCAGGCCTGGGCGCCGCCTGCCCGCGCCTGGCCCTGGTGGACGCCCGGTCAAACCGGATCGGGCCGACCATCCCGGCCGACCTGGGCCGCGTCCCCGCCCTGCGCCTGGACGGCAACCGCATCGCGTCCCTGCCGGCGGGCTTCTTCGACGCCCCCGGCGCCGCCATCGCCCTGCTGTCCCTGCACGCCAACCCGGTCACGGCGGAGGCCCTGCGGGAGGCGCCAGGGTGGGCCGCCTACGACGAGCGCCGGCGGGCGGCGGTCTCCAAACGCCTGGCGGGGCGGGCGGTGACCGCGCCGGGCGGGGGGACGGCGTTTGACGAGGGCGCGGACGCGGTGGAGTGGATGAGCTATGGCGGGTCGTAGGGAGGGAAAGAACAGATACAGAAGCAGAATGGAGACGCAAAAACGCAAAAAAAAGGAACAGCGGGCAGAACTCCTACCGCCAGTGCGGCCGCGCCCGCCGGGGGATTGGGGGGTGCGTACAGCCGGTGGCGCACATCCTAAAAAGCCCGCAGCGCGCCCGCGGAATGCCAGGGGTGCCTAAAAGGAGGAGGACGGGCCGGCACCGCCACCCCCGCCCCCGCCCCCGCCCCCGCCCGCCGCGTCCTCGACCGCGCCCGGCCCGCCCGCCGCGTACACCTCGGCCAGGCCGTCCAGCCCGCGCTCCAGCTCCGCGACCAGCTTGTCGAAGTGGGTGCGGGTGACATCCGTCAGGCCGATGAGCTGCTCCCGGAACTGGGCCCACTCGGCGGGCGGGGTGAGGAAGGCCGACCCGGAGCCGCCGCCGCCGGCCGGCCCACCGCCGCGGGCCAGGGCCGCGCCGGCGGCCACCATGCCGACGCCGCCCGGCGCGTAGGACGCGGCCAGCGGGTGGGCGGGGTTGCCGTGCGCGGCCCGCCCTACCCCGCCCGCAGGCAGGGAGCCGACGACGGCGCGGCGCGCGCCGGCGGCGCCCACCTCTTCATCAGACTCGTCGCCGGCGCCGGGGCCGCCGCCCGCCGCGGCCGCCGCCGCAGCCGCGTCGGCTGCGTCGGCCGCGTCCAGCATCCCGTCCAGCCGCTTCTCCACGGCCGCGTGCAGGGCCTCCAGGTAGTTTTCGGCCTGGCCCTGCGCGAACTCGAAGAATTCCTGCTGCTGGCGGAGGGCGGCCTCCGCCGCGCGGGCGGCGGCGGCGGCCGCGCCGGGCGCGCGGCCGGCCGCGCCGGGCGCGCCCGCGGCCCGCGCCGGCGACGCAGTGGACGGGCTCGCGGCCGCGCCGCCGCCTGCGCCGCCGCCCGCCTCCGCCGCGCCGCCCTCCCGCTCCGCAAACCGGTAGTAGCCGTACGCGTACGTCCACTTCAGGATGCGGCGGCACTGGATGACCTGGGCCCAGGCGTCGCCGACGAAGCGGAGCTGGGAGGTCGGAGTGCCCGTCACCTCGGCCAGGCGCTCCAGCTTGTCCCCGACCGCGGCCGCCGCCGTCGCGACCGCCCGCGCCCGGGCCCGGTCGTGCTCCGCCCACCGCTGGAAGTAGTGCATGTACCGCTCCAGGGCGGTGCGGGCCCGCTCCCGGGTGGCCGCCTCCTCGTCGTAGTCCCCCTTTTTTTTGGCGGCCTCGTACCGATTGCAGGCATAGAACCCGCCCGTCCGCTCGCCGTGGTCGCCCCACGGCAGGCAGCACAGCCAGCAGAACTGGTGGCGGCACTGAGAGCAGGTCATGTGCATACAGCCCTGGTTCTTCTCGATGGGGCGCTTGCATTTGGGGCACTGAGGAGATGGAAGGGAGAGGGTGAGAAGAGAGGAGGGAGGGAGAGTGTCGGGTGAGGATGGATGGGATGGGATGGGAAGAAGGGGGGGCAGGGGGCACTCCCCGCCGGCCCGCGCCCGCGCCCTCTCTCTTCTCGTCTCTCTCTCTCTCTCTCTCCGCACCCCATACCTGCTTGGTGTTGGCCAGGATCCAGGTCATGTTCTCGGATTCCGCCGAGTTCTTGACCACCCAGCGCCGCACGGTTTCGCAGTCGACGGGGCGGTGCGCCTCCTCCCTGCACGTGAAGCAGAAGGCGGCGCCGCAGGCGCAACCGACATCCAGGGCGGCCCCGCCCGCGCCGGCCGCGCCCACCGCTTCCACCGCGTTCTCGCAACCGGGCGCCGGGCACCAGGCCGCCCGCCGGTTGTCGTCCACGAAGGAGCGCAGCTCGAAGCGCGCGTACTTGGCGCGCGAGGCGGGGGGCGCGACCGCGTCGACGACCGAGACGGGGACGGCGGCCGCGCAGTCGGGCAGGGGGCAGCGCAGGGACAGGGAGGCCGGGCCCGCATCGATGGCGGCCGTCACGTACCCGGCCCAGCAGTCGGCGCAGAAGGCGTGGCCGCACCGGGCGGCCAGGGTGGCCGACGCGGGCACCTCGTCAAAGCAGATGCCGCACGTCGTCGGGTCGGGCGGGGGGCCGGGCGCGGGAGGGGCGTCCACCAGGCCGCACCGGGCGCGGACGGCGTCCGTGTCCGCGAACCACTCCTCGTGCACGCGGGGGACGTCCCTGTGGGTGGGAGGGGGCGGGGAGAGCGAGGGGAGAGAATGGTGAGGGCCTGCGAGGAGGAGGGGCAAAGCGTGCGTGTCGTCGCTCCCTCTCTCTCTCTCTCGTCCTCAACTCACCACTTGAACTCGCGCAGGACGCGGACGGCCTCGCCCGCCGGGATGGACAGGACGGAGGTGACCGCCTCCACGGCCTCGTGCTGGCGGGCCTGCAGCTTCTTCTCGTCCAGGACGGCGTAGGGCTTGGCCTGTGAACACGGGGAGGTGGGAGAGAGAGGGTAGGGTCAGCAAGAGAGAAGAGACCCGAGAGCGGACGCCGCGCCCCCCGCCCGCGGACCCCATTGCTTTTCGCGGCCGCCACAGACCGCCCACAGACAGGCTCACGCCCCTGAACCCGGTCACCCGGCCAGAGTGGAACCAAATGCTGAGGGCAGCGCCCGGGTGAGAATGGATGGGCGTGGAGGCGCCGCCCCCCCACAGCGCCGGGCACACGCTGGCTCTGGCCGCGAGGCCGACCATTCGCTGCGGCGCCGTTTCCCTTTTCTCTCTCTCACCTGGCGCGTGGAGATGACGGGCTCGCCCATGTCGCCGCCGTAGTCGTCGTCGTCCATGGAGGAGGCGCCGCTGTCGTCGCCGCTGCCGCCGTAGGCGCCGCCGTCCTCGTTGGAGAAGGCCAGGTCCTCCGAGGACGGGCCGGCGCCGTCCTCCGAGTCGGAGCCGACGTAGATGGGCTCGTCGGACGACATGGCTTTTATCAGAGGGTGTGTGTGGGTGTGTGTGGGTGTGTGTGGTGTGTCTGTGTGTGTGCGCCTGCGCGCGCGGCGGCGGCGAGAGTGGGGGGCGTGCGTGGTGCAGCAGCCCAGAACTCCAGTGAGGACAGCGGTGCTGCTGCTTTTTGCTCTTTTGCTCTTGCTCGCTCACACGGACTTCGCGTGCCACTGGCCTGTCCGCTCGCGCGCGCCCCCCTCTCACCCCCTCCCCCCCTCAAACTCATGCGGCGACCACGCCTGGGCCCCGCCCTAGCAGCGGGCGCCCAACTCGCGTCCTGGGGCGCGGCCGCCCTCTTCCTTGCGGCCGCGGCCTGGCCATTGGGTTTGGGGGGCGGCGGCGCGCCGCGCACGCTTGCCCTCGCGCTCGGCGTCAGCGACGCCCTGGCTCTGTGAGTTGCTCAATTGGTGGAGCGGGATTGGTTAGAGGTCAACACCGTGATGCGATCACAAAAAGGAGGCGGCGGCGGCGGCGGCGCCCGCGGAGGAGCCGGCAAATTCAAAGCCGCGAGCAAACGACGCGCCCCGGCTGCTCGCACCACGCCGCCGCGACGCCCTCAACCCTCTATGACACCTCTCGCCCGGCCCCGTTGCCACACGTGACGCCCCGCCGCACACGCACGCACACACACGCGCGCGATTGCGTGCGACGGCCTGCATCTCTCCCCCTTTTCTGACCCCCGTCCCTCTCTCTCTCCCCCCCTCCCTCCCCTCTCCCTCTCACCCTCCCCTCCAGCAACGCCGACTGCGCGTGCGCCCTCGCGACCGCCTTTGCCCTGACCGCCCTCCTCGCCCGCACCGCGGCCGCCGCGTGGCCTGGTGACCCGGGCACCGCCTCCTGGGCCGCCTCCGCCACCGTCGGCGCGGGCTGGGCGGCGGGCGCGCTTCAGGCCTGCGCGGCCGCCGCGGTGGGGGCCGGCCTGGCAGGGCCGCCCCGCCCCGTCCTCGCGGCCTCTCTGGCGGCGGGCGGGGTCGCAGTCCAGGCCGCGGCCCTGGCGGGGGCGGGCGTGCTGTTCCTGGCGGTCGACGCCGCCCGCCGGGCGGCGGATGATGAGGAGGCGGCGGCGGCTGCCGCCGCCCAGCGCGCGCACTCCTCTCTGCAAGCCCCGCTGCTGCTCGGACTGCCCTTGGAGGCGAGCGGGCATGAGGAGCCTGCCCCCCGCCCGCCGCCGCCGCCGCCCTCCTCCTCCGGCCCGCCCCTCCGAGATGTGGCCGCCACGTGCGGCCTGATCCTGGTGGCGGGCGTGGGCGCGACCTGCCTGGCGGTCGCGGTCGCGGCCACGCTCGGAGGCGGGGCCGCGCCACTGCAGCCACCCCACCCAGCCCCCTCCTCCTCGGCCCACCTCCTGCTGCCGGGCGCGCTGGCGGCGGCCGGCCTGCCAACCCTGGTCCTGGCGACGACCGCGGCGGCCGCCGCCTGGCGGGGCGTGTCCCCGCCCGTCCACGCCTTTGGCGGCGCGTCCGCGGTTGCCCTGGCGGGCGGGTGCGCGGTCCTCTCAGCGGCCGCCCGCCACGGCGCGGCGGCCGCGTCCGCGTTTGTCGCGGCCGACCCCTCCGGGCGGGCGGCGGGCCTGGTGGACGCCGCCCGGGCGGCGCCCGGGCTGGCGACCGCCCTGGCGGTGGCCGGCCTGGCCGCCCAGGCGGCGGCGGCCGGGCTGGGTCTCTCCTACCGGCGGGGTGTGTCCGTGCCCGTGGCCGTGTCGGCCGGCCTGGCCTCCGGGCGGGCGGCGGTCGGGCGGCTGGCGTCCGCCGTCGCGGCGTCCTCGCCTCGCGGGGCGGCCCTGGTGGCGCGGGCGCGGGAGGCGCGGTCCTCGGCCGCGGGTGTCGCGGCCGCCCGGGCGGGCTCCCTGGCCGCTGCCGCGGCCGAACAGAGGGCGGTGCTGAGTGCCGCGGCGGCCATGGCGGCCGGCCGGGTCGGCGGCGCCCTGGCTGCCGCCAAGGCCCGCTGCTGGTCGTCCGAGGGCGGCGCCGGCGGCAGTGCTGCCGCTGCCGCCCCTGCGGACGCCGACCTCCCGCCCGCTCCCGGCACGCCGCCCGCGGTGGCCGGCCTGTCCCCGCCCCTCCCGGCCCGGCGAGCGCCGGCCGCCGACCCCTGGGCGGACAAGCCGCGCGTCAGCAGCGGCGGTGGGTCGGTGCGGTGGTCGAGCGAGGACGGGCTGGTGTGATGGAGAAGAGGGGGGGGGGGGAGTGGGGGGGATGCGCGGGAGAGAGCGTTGCACTGTGTGACATTGTTCTTCTACTACTTTCTTGGCTTTCGGCGCAGTCCGTCATCGTTGGGAGAGTGCGGAACAGGCGTGTCGCGCCGGGGTTCGTGAGGGATGAGGAGGTGAGGGAGGGTCGGAAAAAAAAAAATGGGTCTGAGCGCGCTCCCTGCATGCGCCAGCTCTCTCAAAGTCCAATTCCGCGGCCCAACAAAAATGGCTCTCGGCGCCCTCATCGCGGCCTGCCTGGCCATGGCCGTGGCGGCCCTGGGTGCGGGGTCGCTGCCCATCCAGGCCGCCGCGGCGGGCGCGTTCGGCGGCGGCGACATGTCCGCAGGCGCCAGGTTTGCCACAGCATCGAGCGCAGCGGCGGGCCTTCTCGTTTCCACGGCAGTTTCGGTTGTCGTTCCCGAGGCCTTCCACGCGCTGATGGCGATCGAGCTGGCGGGAAACGCCCACGCCGACGCGCACGATCACGATCACGGGCATGACGGCCACATATCCCACGCGGTCCCCGATTGGGCGCCCGGCGCGGCCCTCCTGGCGGGCGTCGCTTTGATGCAAGTCCTGGACTTGCTTGGGGGCGGCGGCGGTGGTGCCGGCGGCGCCGGCTGCGGCGGGGGAGCCCCACACGCGCACGCCAGCGATGGCGAGGGCGAGGGCGAGGGGGCCGCCCCGGGCGGGCGGGCGTACGCGCCGCCGGCTGACTCGTCCCTGCCCTCCTCCGCCTCCGCCCGCCCTGGCGGCGGCGGTGGCGCGCGCTCAGCCTTCTCCCTCCTCCCATCATCCATCTTCACGCCGGGCGACCCGGCCTCGGCCGCCCTGGCCGCCATGGTCGTCCACGCCCTGGCGGACGGCCTGGCCGTCGGCGCCGCCTGCACGGGCGGGTCGGTCGCGGCGGAGTGGTTGATCCTGCTGGCCATGGTCGTGCACAAGGCGCCTGGCGCGCTGGGCCTCTCCTCCCTGCTCGTCTCCGCGCGGTGGCCGCTGGACCGCGCCCGGGCGGGGCTGGCCCTGTTTGCAGCGGCCTCCCCGCTCGGCGCGTTGCTGACGTACGCCGCCCTGTCCGCCGCGGGCGCGTCCAGCGCGGGCCCCGCGGCCGCCCTGGCTCTCCTGTTCTCGGGCGGCACGCTCCTGCACGCGGCCCTCTCGCACGTCCTGCCCGCGGCCGCCCGGGCCGCCCGCCTGAGCGGGGGCGGGTCGCGGGGGTGGGCCATGGCGGCGGGGGCGGCCCTGCCGCTGGCCCTGTCCGCGGCCGCGCCGCACGGGCACTGATGAGAGCGATTGATGGAAGAATGGGGCGGGCGGTCTTTGTGGTAACAAAAAAGGTGCTCTCTTTCTCTAGTGGTGGTACGGCTCCCCTCGCAGGATGGTCCACCCCCGGTACAGCTGCTCCACCAGGACCACCCGCGCGATCGCGTGGTTGAGGACGCACCCGGACAGGCGCAGCGTCGCGTCCGCGCGCGCCCGCACGGCGGGCGCGTGGCCGAAGGGCCCGCCCACCAGAAAAACGAGGGAGGCGGACGGGCCGCCGCGGACCTCCAGGGCCGACGACGCCCCCGCCCCGGCCCCGCCCGCCGCGGCCAGCAGGTCGGCGATACTGGCCGACGTGGCTTCCTTCCCCCGCTCGTCCAGCGCCACCACGACGTCCGACGGGCCCAGCGCCTTGAGCACGCGCGCGCCCTCCGAGGCGACCGCGGCCGCCGGGTCGGCCGCCCGGCCCGGGTTGGGGCGGATAGACACGTCCTCCAGCGGCGCGTACCGCCGCACCTTGGCCGCCCACTCCGCGACCAGGGCGTCCACGGTCGCGTCGGGTTTGGAGACGTGGATGAGTTTCAGGGGCGTCGGGCGGACGGCCCTGGCAGGCGGGCGGGCGGGAGTGGCGGACGCGACGGCGCTAGTCACGACGAGGCGAGGCCGGAAACAAGGCGAGCCCGGCCCGCGGACTCTCCAGGCTCTCGCCAGGGTCGGTCGGGCCAGCATGAAGGCGGCCGCGAGGTGGCTGGAGCCCCTAGTCTCTCTGCGAGACGGCACGGGGCGGCGAAATTGAGATGTGAAAAACTCTGCTCGCCCCAGACCACTCTCCCAACCTTCACTTCTCTTTCTTTTCCTTCGCGTGCGCTCACACACTCCCGTGCGCGCGCCACAGCACTATCCTCTCTCCTCCCCTCTTTTTGCATGAAGGTGTCCGTCACCCTCTGCCGCGTCCTCAAAACCACGGGTGGCAAGCTCTGGCACAAGCCGTGGGGCGTGCCCTCCCAGAGCCGGGCCTCGAAGAAGAACGCGTCGGCCGCGGCCAAGACGGTCGCCTCCAACCGGGCGGCCCTGTCCCAGGCGGCGTCCGCGGAGCCGCCGGCTGTTGCTATTGTGAAGCCGGCGACAGCCTCGTGATTTCAAGTAGAAAAAAGACGTATGACGCTGATTCGTGCGGCCGCGGGCGTGCCCGCGGGCCCCGCGCCCCACCAGGTGCGCCGGCCTGCCCGCCCCGTGTCCGCGTCGGCCGCCGTGCCCGCTTCCTCGCCCTCCTCCGGCCCCGGCCGGCCGGCCGCTGCCACCGCCGCCTCCTCGCCCGCCTCGCCGCTGGACCGTCTGGCCGAGCTGCCGGTCGTCCTGGGCGTGCCACCGCTCGTGCCAGTCGAGGCGGGCGGCCCGCCCCCTCCTCCGCCGCCCGCCGATTTGCGGCCGACGGGCGGGGACGGCGACGGCAGCGGGGATGGCGCTGAGGCGACGCCCTGGTCCCGCTTTGACATCTTCAGCCGGTGAGTTGTGTGTTGGAGTGTGGGTGGATGGAGTGCGGGTGGTGGCGTGCGGCGGCGGCACGCCTGCTGTCTCGGCTACAAAAAAAAACGCACACGAGCGCTGTCCCAACGAAAGACCGGCCCGACCGCGACCGCCACCGGTGTCGATGGATGCGGTCCGCCAGTCGATGGCATGTCCGACTGACTGGCTACACGATGGGCATTGACTGGCGGCCGGGCGTGGGCTTGCCGCGTCGCGCGGGACGCATGCGCGCTCGCATGCAGCGCGCTCCCGCTTTTTTTCCCCCCACCACCACCGCCGCCGTGGCCTCACACTTACCCTTACCGCCCTCCATTCTTGTTTTTCCACCCCCCCCAAAATGGCGCGCTCACTCTCCCTGTTTCTCTCTCTCACTCTCCACTTGTCCTTCCCGCGCATCGCCGTCCCGACACACACACAGCCTCGCCGCCGGCGTCCGCGCCCGCGCCGCCGCCGATCCGGCCTTCGCCTACAAGCTGGCCGTCGAGTGCGGGCTGGACGCGGCCATCATCGTGTGCGTCAACGCTGGCGCGCGCGGGTGGGACTGGCGCCGACTGGGCGGGGACGCCGAGTTCGTGCTGTCCCAAGTGGCCGTCTCCCTGCTAAACGATTTTGCCCTGGTGTACCTGCTGGCGCCGACGGTGCCCGTGGGCGCGGCCACGGCGGCGGCCGCTGCCGCGGCGGCGGTCACCGGCCTCGGCTTCTCCGCGGCCCTGCGGTCCCGCCTCGCAGCCCTGCCCTCCCACGTCCTCGCGCGCGGCCCGTACCCGCTGTCCGCCCGGGCCGCCTGCTTCGCCGCCCGGGCCGCCCAGTACGGCGCGGTCGGCTTCTCCATGGGCGTGCTCGGCTCCTCCCTGGTGGCCGGCCTGACGGCGGTGCGCGAGGCGGCCGACCCGGCCTGGGTCCCGCCCCCCACGCGCCAGTCTGTGCTGGGGACGGGCGTCGGCTGGTGCTGGTTTATGTCCACGTCCTCCAATGTGAGGTACAACCTGGTCAACGGGGCGGAGGACGCCCTATACGGCGCGGCGGCGGCGGGGAGCGTGCCCGGGCTTGTGCCGCGGGTGGGCTCCGTCGCGCTGCGCCTGGCCAACAACGTGGCGGGCGCGCGGGGGTGGCTGGCCACGGCGCGCGCCCTCAAGCTGGAGCAGCCCCGCTTGTCCCGGGCGGAGCGGGAGGCGGCGGCGGCGGCGCAGGCCAAGGCGGCGGCCGTGACGGCGGGGTGGGGGTGGCGAAAGCGGGCGGCCGCCGCCGCAGCGGCGTGAAAAGAGGGGTTAAGTTCGAGGGCTGTGCTCCCTTCCTCATCCCGTCTGTCGGCGGCGCCCGTCACGCCACGCCACGCCACGCATGTGTCCTGTCCCTATTTACATGTTCTTGTCCCTCTCCTGTGGCGTGCGTGCACGGGTTTTTTGTCCTGTCCCCCCGTGAGAGAAACGAAAGCGAGTTTTTTTCTTCTTCTTCCTCCTTTAATGTTCCCCCAGCGTGCGACGCCCACACGGCTCCTGTTTTTTCCTTTTTTGGGTCTGTTGGTGGTGTGTGATACCGGGCAATTTATTTGAACCCCTCCCCAAAGATGGCGGGTGTGTGAGGTGAGAGAAGCATATGTGGATGTAACCGGCAGGCCTCTCTCCCCCTTGAGATGGATGGATGGACAAGCGAAGCGAGAGGTTGAACTGCACAGGCACTCGAACATTGGCCCCGCGCCCGCCCGTCGTCTCTCCACACACGCGCCGCTTCACCCACCCCGGCCCCACCATGACGGAGCCCGCCTCCACCGCGACCGCCTCCGATGCCTCCGCTGCCGCCGTCCCGGCCAAGAAGCTGTACACGCTGGCCGACCTCAAGGCGCACGCTACCGAGGCGTCCTGCTGGGTGCTCATCCACGGCAAGGTGTACGACGTGACGCCCTTCCTGGATGAGCACCCGGGCGGGTTTGACATCATCCTGTCCAGCACCGGTAAGAGAGAGGGAGGGCGTGGGGTGGCCCGCGGCGTGGGGCGCCGTGTGCCGTTTTGCTTTTCTCTCGCACCGGCGCGCCTGCACGTAGCGCCATTTTTTTGGCGCCGCCTTCGTCTATGCCTGCGCTTCCAGCGACGCCGGGGGGGCGAGGCCCCGTGCTCCTATCATCCCGCTGGATAGGGCATGACCACACGTTCCCAGGCATGTGGAGAACGGCCGCACCAGGCCCGCCCCGCGCCTTGGCTCCGCCAAGGCGCGCCTCCTTTCGTCGCGCGACGGCGCGCCCGGGCCGGCGGCGACGCGCATTGGCTGTCGTCGCCCTCGGACACCCTGTCCGCGCTCCCCGCTCCCCGTGATCAATGTCCAGGCCAAGTCTTGGTCACCGTGGCCACGCTGTTGAAGGGGAAGATCTATTCACCGGGCTCGTCGGGCGTGACTGCGCCGGGACAGAGAGCTGCACTGGTCTCTCCCCCTCTCCGCGACGCGCACCCTCAGCCAGCCTTTCTCTCAACCTCCTCTCTTCCCCTCTCTCCTCTCTCTCTCCGTCCCTTCCAGGCAAGGACGCGACGGAGGACTTTGACGAGATCGGCCACTCTAACGCGGCCAAGGAGCAGCTGGCTCAGTTTTACCTGGGCGAGTTTGAAGGCGGCGGCCTGGGGCCGGCCCGCAAGGCCGCGGCCGGCGCGGTCAAGGCGGGCGCGCCCGTGGGCGCGGCCTCGCCCGCCGTGCGCCTGCTGCAGGTGCTGCTGCCCCTGCTGGCCGTCGCGGCGGCCGTGCTGCTACCCAGGATCCTGAGCCAGGGCTGATAAAAGGGATGGGATGGGGATGAGACTAAGAGACGAGAGGGGAGAGAGGGGGGAGATGGAAACTAAAGCAAGAAGAGAACTAAAGGACATGAGATGATGAGAAAGCGCACGTCGTTTTTCGATAAGCAACACATACACGCCCCCGCACACACCCACAGCCCGACAAAAAAACAAATCTAGAGGAGCTTAGAGGGAGAAGGAGGAAAAAGCACAGCGGCGCCCTGCCTCCTCCAAAAGAAAGTCTCTCTCTCCCATTCCATTCATCCCATCTCATCACTCACTCTCCATCTTCCCATCGTTCTTCACCTCTCTCTTCAATTCTGGGTCAGCACGCCCTTGGAGGACGCCACCCGCCCGCCCCGCCGGGGGTCCGCCTCCGTTGCCGCCCGCAGGGCGCGGGCAAACGCCTTGAACGTGGCCTCCACAATGTGGTGCGAGTTGGTGCCCGCCAGCTGGCGGATGTGCAGCGTCAGCCCCGACGTGTTGACCAGGGACTGGAAGAAGTGCTCGACGAGCTGGGTATCGTACGTGCCGATGCGCTCCGTGGGCAGGGCCAGGTCGCACGACAGGTGGGGCCGGCCGGACAGGTCCAGCGTGACAGCAACCAGGGCCTCGTCCAGGGGAGCAGTGAAGTCGCCGAACCGGACGATGCCCCGGCGGTCACCCAGGGCCTGGGCCAGCGCGGACCCCAGAGCCAGGCCGATGTCCTCGTTGGTGTGGTGGTCGTCGATCCATGTGTCGCCCGCGGCCGCGATGGACAGGTCGAACAGGCCGTGGGATGCGAGTTGCTGTGTGTGTGGATGGAGAGAGAGAGGTTGAGAAGCTGGCCTCGCGAATTTGGGAGCGGGGCATGCAACGCGCCCGGGCCGCGCGCCCGCCACCACCACCAATGCTCGCAACAGCCTCGCAGGGCGCGCGGAAGGGGCCAGGGCGGGCTCGTGGCGCTCGCTTTTGGGCGCGCGCCTCCGGGCGAGAAAAAAACAACAACGCACATCCATCATGTGGTCCAGGAAGGGGATGGACGTCCGGGAGGAACACTGGCCCGTGCCATCGATGCAGATGCGGACGTCCACGGCCGTCTCCTTGGTCTTGCGGCTGACGGCGGCCGAGCGGGCCCCGATGACGGACGAGGAGGCGGACGAGGCGCCGGCGCCGGCGCGTCCGCCCTCGGCGGTGGCGGCGCCGCCGGCGCCGCCGGTGCCGCCGCCGCTCGGCCGCCGCCGCATGGAAGTGGACTTGCGGGTGCGGGGTAAGGTGCCTGTGAGCGGGTGGGTGGAGGTGTGAGGGGTGTGGGAGGCGGGTGAATGGCGCGGAAGGCAGAGAAGGGGATGAGAAAAAAAACACGCGGCTGCCACCCCCTCCCTGTCTCTCTCTCCCTCTTGCTCTCTTGCTCTCTCGCTCTCACCGTTCCCGCCATTGGCGCCCGCGGCGGCTAAGGCGGCGACCGCCGCAGCCGGCATCGCCGCCGCGGGCAGGGAGGAGGAGGCGGCCGTGTAGGCGGACGAGGTGGAGGGCAAGCCGGCGCCGCCGCCGTCGGCGCTCGCCGTCGCAGAGACGGCCAGGGGCGCGCCCCTGGTGCGAGGAGGGCGTGTCCCTCGCCGAGGCGGGGCGGCTCCCGGGGTGGGGCCTAGGAGGCGGGCTTGCATCATGTGTGTCGGTGTGCGTGTGTTTGTGTGTGTGGGTGGGGTGTGGGCGGGCGGTGCCAGACTCGTCTGTGAGGCTGAGGGACAGCGTCGAGAGCGGTCTCGCTCTTCGCCCCCCCTCTCCTCGCTCTCACTCTCCATTCGACGCCGAGCGGCGCGCTCCCCCGTGTGCAGCGCGCTTCCCGGCCCTCTCAAACCCCCACAACTGCCCCACAACACATACCCGGCGCACGCCCCATCGCGCGCACACACACTCTTCATCATGTACATCAAGCAGGTGAGGTAGCGAGCGGCAGCGAGCGTGGGAGACGGCGCGTCGCCGCATCATTTTTCTCGCGCGCCGCCGCTTGCTCACACCACCACACTCCCTGTCTCACATCCGCGCAGGTCATCATCGACGGATTCAAGTCCTACAAGGACCAGACCGTGTCCGAGGTCTTCTCGCCGGGCGTCAACGTGGTCGGTGCGTTTGTGAAGAGGGAGAGGAGACTTTCCCGACTCGGCGCGCGTGCCCGCCCTCTCCTCCCGCCCGTCCTCACCCTCCCCTCCCTCCCTCCCTTCCACAGTCGGCGCCAACGGGTCGGGCAAGTCCAACTTCTTCCATGGTGAGTTGCGCGGGGGGCCGAGGGGGGGGGGGGG
>Ga0114918_10001115_pt1 | contig 23832 bp, 39 predicted proteins | sample LantaG_FD_87015 | JGI IMG/M metagenome (GOLD analysis project Ga0114918, IMG submission 87015) | Deep subsurface microbial communities from Baltic Sea to uncover new lineages of life (NeLLi) - Landsort_02402 metaG | ecosystem: Environmental > Aquatic > Marine > Oceanic > Sediment | place...
TCCAGCCGACCCACCCGTTCCAGCACTGCCAGCCTGTCCAGCCGACCCGGCCTGTCCACCAGACCCAGCGGACCCCGCCTGTCCAGCGATGCCACCAGAGCCGCCCACGGCGCCGGAACTTCCAGCTTCACCGCTCGACCCGGCTATCCCTCCCGACCCGCTCTCTCCCGCTGCGCCGCCCGTTCCACCAGTTGCGCCACCGGTTCCCGCTTGCCCGGCTGATCCACCCGGGAAGGCTTCGCTCTGTTCGAAAGCATCACCACCGCAACCCACGAGGGCCGCAGCAACTACGATTGTCCACAATGTACGCATCGGATTCTCCTCACTGGCCCACATGAGCGGGCCCCTCGTACCATTCGCCATCATCGTCGAGCTTGTAGGTGAGCACTGCGCCACGAGCCTTGTCGGCCACCTTGGGGCCCCCAAGCTCACGGAGCAAGGCGATCTGCTGTGTGTGGTGCCCTACGAAGAGCACGGTGCACGTGGGGGGCATGTGAGCCGCACGGAGCCACTCATCCACACGCTGCAAGATGTCGCCATCGTCGGCGCCTTGCTCGAAGCCACCGGGGACCACGAGGGGGGCGAGGGACGTGCCGAGCACCTCTTGGATGAGGACGGCCGTCTCAGTGGTGCGCACCTTGTTGGTGTGCACGATCAGGTCGGGGCGGATGCCCTGGGCGAGAAGCCACTCACCAGCGGCAACAGCGTCGTCGAAGCCCTTGTCACTCAGGGGCTTGGCGTTGCTGGCGGCTTGGGAGTCATCGACAGGCTTGCAAGGGTGCCCGTGTCGGATGAAGATGAGGTGGAGGGGTTCACACATGATGGCCCCTCTAAGGCATGACGGACGGACCGATCAACCGCTAGCGCAAATATTTGGGCCAGCCGGGCTCGATGTCTCCAAAGTCCCCCCGTGCAATGCGATATCGTCGGTCTTTTGGCCTCATGATGTTGAGCCCCATCATGAGAACTTCCTCATCATCGCGCCACATGACGAACATGAGCCCGTCCCGCTTGATCTTCCCGGTCCACTTTTTCAGATACTCGACGACCTTGTCAGGCGCGACGGGCCAAAGCTCGCTGACAACTCGTTTGTTTTTGGGCTTGCGCTGCCAGCGTCGGGGGGCAAGCTCGCTCTCCCGATTCATGACCTTGCGGCAATGAGGGCAGCGAACCTCCGAAGTCAGACTGAGTTGAGGCGCGTCTTTGAGGGGGTCCCGCAGCGGAAGTTCGCCGTGGTACAGCTTAATGTAGAAGAGTCTGAGCATTAGTATTCGTCCTCTCCGATGTATGTCTTGGACTGCAAGTCGGCGAGCCGCTGGCGAAGGTCTCTTGCATCCTGCTCTTTTCGGGCGATGTCGAGCCGGACTTCAAGCTCTCGGATGAGATGAGCCGCATTCTCAAGGGTATCGCTCTTGGCATCAATTTCGTCGAGCATTACATCGAAGTCCCAGCGGATGCGGTTGATTGCCGGGGCATGGGGGTTCTGTTCAAAGGCTTTGAAGTTGAAGGCGACGATGACCTGAAGCGCCTCGTTGACCGTGTGCCCTTTACGTTTGGCTATGGTTTCCAACCACGTCTTTTGCACGTCCTCAAGGGTGACGATCACGTCGACGGGGGTGGGGATCCGGGGTCCTCGGGTTTTTCGGGTCGAGGAGCTTTTGGTAGATTGTGCCATGTAGACGCTTTACACCAGAAGCGTTATGCTTGGAGACATCATGGTCCTTTGGGGAAAACCTATCGAGAGTCCGCTCAAGATCACGCCTGAGCTAATCAGGAACCTCATGCCGGACTTCCGGCACGTCACGAAGGCACTTGAATCGAGGGACATCCCGGTTGACCGCTACCGGGTCACGATCAACGAGCTTGGCAAGTACGTGGTCGAGGCGTTGCCCCCACCCGAATACAGTCAGTAGAGCTTCGCTTCCACTTCGAAGGTCGGCACTTCGATCTCATCCTGCCGAACGATCCTGTATTCCCTTGCGATCTCTGCCACCCTTTGAACCAGACGGGTTTTGGCTTCGTCGGCGGTCGTGCCAATCGCCACCACGGCTTCAAACTTCACATTTTGCCCGTAGAGCCCGTCAGACTGAGGGAACGGAAGGGATGTGGTGGCGGTCCAGCATCTGTCAGCGCAGACGGAAGGCGGCGCGCTGGGTCTCTTGAAAAGCAGGATGGGAATTTTCATGCCTTGGTCTACACCGAGTTGATCGGTACCAGGCTTGGGCCTTATAGGGTCCATGACGACCCCTACCACCACCATCAAGCAGCGCGCAATGAGCGCTGACACTTCCGCCTCAGCCGCAGACCTTTGCCTCGAAGCCATTGAGCTTTTCGAGATTGAGACGGCTCACAGCCGCCTTCTCGACACTCTCTGGGATCAGAAGGATGATGCTGAGATCGCCGGTTCCAGCGAGCTTGCCGAGCTTCTCGGGCGTCAGATTGAAGTGGCGAAGGATGACGACCGTGCCTACTGGGCGACGGCTCGCCTGGTTGATATCCGAAGGCGTCTAGGGGCTGGCTACAATCCTCAGGTGATGCTGCCGATCGCCTGCTAGTTGACCCGGGGGACGTACTTGCGCTTCAGGGTGCTTGTCGATACCCACCGGATGTTCCGACCGTCCAGGTTGGCGATCTTGACCTTCCCCTTCACAGGGCCTTCCAACCACATGACCGGGTTCTTGCTGTAGCCCTTCCCAGTGTTCTTCGGGTCGAAGATCGGCTTGTAGGTCTTGGCAACCCCATTCGCGATGTTCCTCGGATCGACTTTCTTGACCGGCGTTTTCTTCGCCTTGGGCTTTGCCTTGGGGGTGTACGGCTTCTTCGGCGTATTACAGCACATGTACTTGGCGATGAGAGACGTCACCCGCATCGACCAGTTTCGCCGGTTTGTGTCTCCACTGACGTAGCGGACCTGGACCTTTTCGTAGATCTTACCGTCTTGGGTGGAGTCGAAGATCCCGGTGATCTCGGCAATGACGTTGGTCTTTTTGGACTTCCAGAACTGCCCCCGTCGAACGCCGCAGCTTGCAGCCCGCTTTCCAACGGTAACCGGTTCCTTTTTGTAGTACGAACCCGTTGGCTTCTTTTCCGGGGCGAGTTGAAGGGAGGGCTTCGAGAGCGCATCGATCTCTTCAACCGAAAGACAGCGGTAGCGTTGCAACAGGTTGCTTTTGCTCAGGCGGTAAATGGGGGTGTTGTGGTCGCCGTCCTTTTTGAATTCCCGAACCTCGAAAAGGGAGTTCGAGAGAATGTCCAGGACGACGACATGTCGATGATCGGTGGCGGGATCGGTCGCTTCCCACACTTCACCGGGCTTCACCGGGGTGAGTCGAAGGGCAGACACCGGAACCTTTGTGTCGAGAGTGATTTCTCCAGCCTTGTGCAAATGGTAGTTCCACAGCAAGGTCTGTTTCTGCATTTGCAGCGGTCGACCGTCGTCATGGTCGTCGAGATCCCGGATCTTCAGTTCCGTCTCCGAGAGAACCTTGAGGATCTCGATTCGCTTTCGCTCAAGGAAGGACGAGTTTGCATCCCAGATCTGTCCCACTGCCGGCTCGACATCTTCGACAAACTTGCCATTGGCAATCGGGTTGCCGCATGCGTGCCAAGACTCCCAAGACTTGCTGTCCGGGACAAGCTGGTTCTTGGGGGGCTTGTACGGCATCGTAGACCCCCCCAAGCGCTCGGTAAGGGCAGCGGCTTCGTCGAGAGAGTCAGCTTCAACGGTCACATCACCGTGTTTGATTCGATATGCCATCCCTGGATATACACCAGGGATCAGATGTCCAGAGCGAGAAAACGTATTCATGTTGTTGGGGTTTTCAGTCCCACTGCAAAACAAAGAGACAAGCGCATCATCTACAAGGGGTGGAAACAGATGGTGTCAATCCGACATACTCGCTACCGAAAGGCTTGCGAATCTGGCGACGAAACGCTAATTGCCGAAGCGCTCATTCAGCTTGAAAAGTACAAGCTCGTGTTCGGAGCAGAGATCATGCTCATAGACGGCGTTGACCCAAGATCGGCAAATTTCGATGTTTGAAGCATGCACTAAGGACTTGAAGGTGCGGGATGATGAGGGCACAATGGTGAACGTCAAGGTTTTCCTTGGTCGCCAGGGTGAGGTGATCGGCTACAAGCCGCCCCCGGGTCACACCGTCAAGTTGGAAGAAATCCAAAAGCATGTCCCACGAAAAGGGCTCCAACCAGACTGAGAAGGCGGTTCGCTACAACGACACCACGGGCAAATGGGAGATGTTGCAGTACACTTCCCAGACTGTCTGGGACCGTCTTACCGCTGAGGATGAGTTTGTCGAAGGCGGCTCCAAGTGGAAAGCGATCGTCCCAGAGGATGTGATGATTCCCTTCGTGGAGAGCTTCAAACCCATTGCAAAGACCATGCTGAAGTTCGGTCAGGAGTTGCGCCGTGTCGGTCAATCCCTATCCAATCCGAGAAGCCAAGGACGGTCGAGGAACGGTCCAGATCCTTTGGATGGACCTGACGGTCAAGTACCGATGGACCGGGCAAGAGGACATTGAGGAAGTCACCCTCGGTCGGTTCTACCACGACTTCCATGCGCCCACGAGCTACGAGCGCCTCGATTCACTGGACTTCGAAACGCCCAAGATCAAGCGTCCTGCCATCGGAACCGTTGAGCTTGCCTTGAGCCCGAACACGAAGTTCGGATCCGGCAACGCGTGGTTGATGGGGCCATACGAACCAGGGGACGTGTTTCGGTCTCAAATCTGTTCGCTGTTTGGTCCAGACATCGAACAGGAGGTTGCACAGATCCTTGCCCTGAATCCGGAAAGCAGCGATCACCGGGTGGTGATGTATGTTCCCCCGCCGTATTATCGGTTTTTGCTCTACGACAACTTGCTTACCGAGATGTCATCGTAGACCAAGAACAGAACGCAACCGATGATCAGCCCTGTGAATACGAACAGCATGGGACCATCCTACTAGAAGGGGTGGTGGCGAGACAAGAGGGAGACCGAGAGTCAACACCACCACCCCCATTAATTAACTTTGACAAGTGGTTGATTGGCCCGCCCGCCGTCCCTTAGAGGGGACATGGCTACTAAGAAAACCCGCAAGCCCTCCCGCAAGCCTTCAGCCAAAGCCCAAGCCGAGCAAAAAGCCCGGGTCGAGGAAGCGCAAGCAGCGTTGACCGAGGGGATCAAGTCCCTCGTCACAGGTGAGGATTGGACCAACTTCCTGACGAAGATGGCACGCCGTGGCAAGTTCAGCCCCAGCCGTTTCTCCTTCGTGAACCAGATGCTCGTCGAGATGCAGTCCCCCGGTACCGATTGCTGCGCGACCTACGCAGCCTGGAAGCGTCTCGGCCGCACGGTTATCATGGGAGAGAAGGCCATGTGGATCCTTCGCCCCATCAAGTGCGTCCGCAAAGAGAAGGACGCAACGGGAGCCGAGCAAGTCGTAGGCTCGTGGATGGTGTTCCGCCCGCTGGCGCAGTTCGCGATCGACCAGACCGAAGGCCCCGAGCCTCCTGAGGGTGTGCGAGGCGTCGAGTCTCTCTGCCAAGAGGTAGTCGGAGATGAGATCTTCGCCGGTAGCGTCGAGAAGCTTGCGAAGCTCGCCAAGAGCTTGGATGATGACCCCGTTTCCGAGGTAGTCATCCGGCCCCGTGAGCCTCAGGACCCCTCTGGCGCTCATGGCTGGTACAGCCGAACGACCCGGGAAATCGTGGTGATCGACGGTGAGCGCTCCCGCCTGGACATGTTCCACACGCTGGTGCACGAGATTGCCCACGCGCTGCTCCACGGCAAGGACGACCACCACACGTCCAGCGAGAAGGAAGTGGAAGCCGAGTCGACAGCCTTCGTGGTGTGCAAGGCGCTTGGAGTCAACACCGGAAGCTTTAGCTTCGCCTACGTGTCGACCTGGGCAGGTCGTGACGGTGACAAGGCTGTCAAGGCGGTGCAGGCCAGTGGCGAGCGAGTTGCCAAGGCTGCAAGTCGCATCCTTGACGTTCTCATGCCCGAAGTCGCTGCCGAAGCCGAAGCCGAAGCCGCCTGATACAAGGGCACGGACCGCCCAGCTATGAGCCCGCACCGGGCAAGTCCGTGCCAACCTTGCCTTTCCATCAAATGATCTGGTACGCTTGTGCCCCATGATGGAAAATCCGATCCCGGGGCAACGGTGGCGTGCGAAGAAAAACCCCGATTTCATCGTCGAGGTGGAAACTGTCACCCACAAGCTAACCAAAACCACAGACGAAACACTTGTTCAGTTTTCAGAGCCCGGCAACATCCTGAATTCAGGGACCTTCAATGTGCAATCCTTTAGGGACTTGTATGAACCGGTGTAGACTCCCTTTGTGAACCCAGCCGACGATATCTGGCCTGAGCTAGAATTCGAAAATGCTCCGAGTTTCCGATCCTGGTGGAAACGCGAGGATGACCCCGACGTTCTTTACCAGCAAACGGAGCCCGAATTGATGACTCGGTGGGGCCACTTCCCTCACCTGACCCTCCAATACAAATCCCTCGAAGCTTTCACCCCACAGCGCTGCCCATCCGTTGGGGAGATCTGGCAGACTGAGGATGCGCCCGCCCAAGTGGTTCGTTTCATTCAAGAAAGAGCCGACCGGGCTTATCAACCGATGAACCCGTACGTGATCGTCACAATGAAGGGCGACCTTGAGGAAAAGCGGTTCCTGTTGCCCCTGTTCCTGCGTGCATGGCGTCCTCTTGAGAAAATCGCATGGGAACACTTGGACAAGTAGAGGCTGGTACCTGGTGGATTCAAACGGACCCCACCCTCACTGTTATTGAGGTTGGTGCACCCGTGTACCTAGCGTCGGTGGATGTTGGTTTCTCTGGTGAGTACCGGAAGGAACACGAGAAGCTAATTCGAACCGTTTCCATCGCCGCCAAGGTGTTCCACACGGCGCTCAAGCCGCTCTCGCCGCCTGAGGTGGGCCAGTTCTGGGAGGATGATCTCAACCTGGTTTACCGAATCTACGAGGTTGATCACAATACCGTCTGTGCTCAAGACGTTGAGTGCTCGGCCGGGTGTAAGATTCAGAAACCGATCCATTCTTGGATGCGCTACTTCCATCCCCACATTCCGACGTCATGGGAAAGACTCTGAAGTACAAATCGACGGACCCCCACTTCCTGGTCAACCCGGGGATGGTGGACCGAATCTACCGGGTCTTCTGGAAGAACCGAGCCCGTGTCCTTTCTCGCTTTGAGGCTCGGGAGATGGAAACCGTCAACGTTGAGAAGACCTGGCGGGAGATTCCCTTTCCGATCCTTGAGCAGACCTGGACTTCGTGGAACAAGCCTGGGGTTTGGGTTCGGGTCATTCGAATCAAGCGAGACGTTTGGGACAACCTCCATATCCAGGTCGTGGCATCGCAAGGCGGAAGATTGTGGTGGACGTGGGACAAATTCGTCTGTGAATTCGTTCCCCCTTGTAAAACTCGTGTTATATGGGACAGACTTCTCGGAGAGGACTTCGCATATGAATGACGAGATGCAACCGACCAAGCCCTTCAGCAACGGTCAGATTGCGCAGCCGACCAACGACGGGCCATGGATCCGCCAGGCGCAAACGATCGTTGTCTTGGTTTTGAGTGACGGCCAGAAGATCCAAGTCATGAGCGAGCTTATCGAGATCAGCGATGCGCAGAGCATGGAGCTTGCCTTCAAGCGGGACACCATGGCGCCGCAAGCGAGCCTGCTTGAAATCTCGATCAGCCATGTGCTTTCGAGAATGCCCGAAAAGCCCTGGTACGCCGCCAAGGCTCTCGAAGGTTTGAAGGGGCGCTTCGATGAGATCTCGAAGATTCGGGGTGTGATCGAGCGGGCCAAGCAGCGCAAGACTGAAGGCGGTGAGCAACTCGCCGACTGGCTAGAGAAGCTTCTCGTCGCCTGGAAAGCCTAGTTCCACGGCACTCCCGCATCCGCATCGTACTTCCGACCCACTTCCCACATCTCATCGACCGGCGAGTATTGGCTGAACCATCCAATCGACACGCCATCCGGGTAGGTGAGCGTCGATCGGACGTACTTCCCCGGTTTGTGAGTCTGCGTACGCTTGCGATAGTCCGGAGAGCTTCGGGTCCAGCTTCGGAACCATCGACGCTTGTGCTCCCCGAAATGACCAATTCGCTTGGAGTATGCCGGGGGCAGAATCTCCTCAGAACTGATAAAGTGCATGGTGAGCTTGTCGCCATTGACGGCGGCTCGGAGGGTGAGGGGGAAGGTGTGAGGGTTGTGCAAAACCAGGTCGATCCGTTCTCCGTGAGGAGGGAAAGCGACCGTGGCGTCGAGGCCAGCCTCGATGTACGTCGAAACCCGGCTGTGGGGACGCCTGGTGGTCACTTGTAGGCCCGCAAACAGTCCAGAGGCGTGCAAGGTTGACGAGACCTGGCAAACGCCACCACCGATGCCAGGGATGACCCTACCGGCATACAGAACCGGCGCCGGCTTGAAGCCCGCCTTTTCAGATCGAACCCCGACGACGTCATTGAAGTTGAAATCCTCACCCGGGATGAAAACACTTCCGTCGATTCGTTGGGCAGCGAGGGTGATGTTGGCTACCCGACCATCTTTCTTGGTCACGTTGAAGGTCGTTTCAAACCGACCAACTTCGAATACGGGGGGTGGCTTCGGTACGAGGGCCGACGATGCGGGGGCCGACGATGCGGGGGGAGGTGCGCTCGCAATGGCAATGGTTGGAGCGTCGTTGAATCGTTCCTGACAGCCTAGACTGCCATTTCCAAGCGCAAGGATGCCAAGACCCCATGCGCAAGCTCTTGACAGCGTTTGCGCAGATCTTCGGGGGTGTCTCGATCGTTCCACAGAGCCTCCAGGGTTTTGAGATCGTGCTTCCCTGGAATGGGGGGCAACCCTTCCAGGGGCTCGGTCCTGTCTATGTAGACACCGAGGAAGGTCATTGCTAGTTCCAATTCGACTCGATCTTTTAGGCTCATCATAGGCTTCCAATCGTTTGTCCCGATAAGTATTCAATCGCTAAGCCTGTCCCACACTGTCGGGCGCTCTCGCCCCTCTTCACGTAACCGAATCTGTTCTTTGATCATGCCGCCGAGCAAGCCGCAAGGCACCGTGCTGTAGCAATGCTGGCAGATCCAGAAATTGGTGTGCGTGCCGTCGTCATGCTTGACGTACGTGTAGTAATCAAGCTCGACGTCCTTGTTGCCACACGTATCGCACGTCCCTTCCTTGTAGGGAAAATAAGCGTCCGGGTTGAACGAGCACGGGGGTTCGAATTCCTTGAGAAAGACTTCCCGGTTTGTGGTCATCCGGGGCGTGTCATCGCTTAGAACATATCGGAAAGGAGTGGTATTGGTTTGTAGGGTGGCGATCCCGTACACAACGGTTTGCCCAAAAGCCATTTGGATGACATACCGCTTTTTCTCGTCTTCGCCGTGCCACCAGATCTCAGAGGGGCGGGGGTCATCCTTCGGCATCGTCATCCTCCATGAGCCGGTCAAAGATGGTGCGAGCTTCAGGCTCAACCTTGATCGAGACGTGGTTGCCTTTTCGATCGAACATCGGGAGCATCTCTTTTAGAAAATCCTCGACCAGCATCTTGAAGGGCCCTTCCCCACCGGTTTGCATGCGGTAGGTGACGAAAAGTTCAGGACCGTCGCCGCATCCGACGGCTTCCACGATCAGGACACGCCCGCCCTTGAGCCAGAGACTACCAGTCGTCACCGGCATCATCGAGAATCCGATCGAACTGGCTCGGAATCACAATTCGGCGCCATTCTTTGAGGTGGGAAGGGGCGGCATAGACCGTCGGGATGCTGGCTTCCGGAATGCCTTCTCGGTTTGGACGAAGCTCGACGACCTTCCCCTCCCTGTCGATGCTCACGACCTTGAAGTCGTTCTTTTCACCAGGGGCAAGCCACAGATCGTCAAGTTCTAGCTCGTCCGGCAAGTCGTCCATCTCCTGTGTGTAGTTGTCGGTCAGGCGACGGGCAGACATGCTCAGGACCATGGTAGCACCGATGGACTGATAGGAGACCGTGACCGTCGCCTCGTTGTAGCCGATCACCCGCACGAGACCGCTGGCCTTGCTTCGCCAAAGGCTCCCTTCCAGGATGTCGAATTCTCGTTGAGGTGGCTCCGGAATGGTTTCGGTGAAGGGTTGAGTTTCTACCACCACGTGTGGCGATTCCTGGTGCCGCCAGAGGGAGGCAAAGGAAAACAGATCCATGGATTCGAATTCGCCGTCTTCGAATTCGGCGGTGACATGAACCCGGTTTCGAACTGTCCGGACATCGGTGATGGTGACGCTGGCTTCCTCACCAGCGATCTGAAGCCAGCGGCTCCCTACGAGCGGCGCCGGCTGATACTCGTTTCGGAAGGTTTCAAGATCGACCGGGATCGTTTGCATGGGGTTGGTGATGGGCGCAAACGAGACGCGCTCCACATCGGGCATGACCATGCGCACGATGTACATCGATTCCCGCTGGGACCCAGCCCACCATGTGGTTCCGACTTCAGGCATGCCAGGGACCGTTACGTTCGAGGGTGCTGGTACCCCTTCTCTCGGCGTACCGCCCATGTGCTGGACGTTCTGACGGTTCTGGGCACCACCAGAGCATACGAGCCATTTACCTTCCCAAGCCGGGTCCGAGGTGTTGTAGATCGGCACCCCTCCCAGCACATGCCCAGCCGGTTCAACCGTGGCCTCTTGCAGGACAAACCCGCCCAGCCGAATACCCCGGCCAGCGTAGATCAGTTCAGGGGATCCGAAGTACGTCCCCCGGAAAGCACTGAAGGGATCGCCGACCGATCCTTGGATGTCAGGATGCTCGAAGATTCGAGCCCGCATATGACAGGCGCTGCATCGCCAAGCATGCGTGTCTTGGTTTTCGGAGAATTCCCCACAGCTTGGACACGGGGCGAAGTCCCGACGAATCTCTTCCCCCTCACCGGGCAAGAGAGTGTGTTCGGGGCTTGGTATGTGAGCGTGGCACCACCAATGAGTCATGCCATTGGCCTGGTGACGGAAGAACGCTGGTACCTCGCAGCCTTGGCGGTGGCAGCCATGGGGCTCGACCGCTGGGTTCGTGTACCGCCAGGACATGTTGAACGAATTGAAGGGAAATCGAACAACACGACCGGAAGCCGCAGCCATCACAATGGTGCGTTGGGCACCCGACAGGTTGGCAGCGGCGAGCACTTCAGTGACCACGGCTTGAGTTATTCGGCCCTGTGGATCCCCAAGGGCCCACACTTCTCCGACTCTCGGATCTCCAGTAGGCATTCCTATACGCTACACCAAGCGCTTTGGTGTATCTATCCCCTATGAAGATCTTCGTTTGCGGCAGTCGGAATTGGACCGACAAGGAAGCGATCCGTCGCGACTTGAGCCAGTTTCCACCGGGTACCATCTTGGTCGAGGGTGACGCTGAGGGGGCCGACAAGCTCAGCGGTGAGATCGGTGAGGAACTAGGCTTCGAGGTTCGCCGATATCCCGCTGATTGGAAACGCTTTGGGCGGGGGGCCGGACCGAAGCGAAATCAGCACATGCTTGACGAAGAACATCCCGATTCCCAGGGCGCCCACATCAACCGGGCGTTTGCCTACCACGAGGATTCGGGCTTGGGCAAGGGGACCAAGGACATGGTCAAGCGTCTCAAGAAAGCCACCATCCCCGTTTCGATTCGCCTCAAGTGGTGAGAGCCTAGCAGGCTTGCCACGCGACCACACCGTTGGGGGCGATGTCACCACGGTACCAGGACACTTCGACGTTGTCCTGTTCAAGGGTGATGCTGCGAGGAAGCATCTTCTCAGCGGCTGCGATGCGGGCCTCAGGGGCGACGGCTGCGCAGTCGACTACCAGTTGAAGCTCACACGCGCCGTTGACGCTTGCTGCGGGGCTGGTCCATTCGTCGCCGTCGTCGACATCGACATCGGCTTCGCCTTCGAGAAGCTCGGCCAGGTCGGCTTCGACGTCTTCCACGAAGAGGCTGTTGTTGTCGTCGGAGCCGATTTGGATTGTGTAGGAAGTCATGTCACTGTTAAGACACCAGCATCGAAGCAATCAACCTTGATGAGCAACTTTCTGGTGTATATTCTTCACATCATGCATCCCTACTCGTAAATACGCCCGCAGCAATCGCGCGCCCCTCCGTTGCTTCCAGCTTGTGCACCACGGTTGGAATTACATTGCCCAGTACGCTGGGACCAACGACAACGGAGAGACATCATGAATACGATGAAAGCAGCGATTGCAAGCCTGAAGGAAACTGTGAAGCGTGGAACCGACGAGAGCCGTCAGATCCGTTCGAGGATCGATGCGCTCCGGAAGGTCCCGGACACTGGGCAGGAGCGCTCGAACCTGTGGGATGACAAGCGTGCTCTGAAGCATACTCGCCGGTACGAGCTTCTCGCCTACGGAGCCCTTCGTGGCGTCGCCTACGCGAAGATGGAAGCGGATGGTGGAAGCACCCCGTACGCGCCCAACATCTTCTCGTTGCTTGCCGGTCTTGCCGACAAGGACGACGTGGTGATGAGCAAGTGGAACAACCCCAAGTCGTTCTCGTTCTTGGATGAGCGCGAAGGTGAGACCGTCGAGTGGACTCACGCCAAGGTGGAAGCATGGCTCAATGGTGAGGAGAAGGCGCAAGAGGTGGCGGCGTGACCTACTTCGCCTTCACCAAGAAAGCCGTCCGACGGGCGGCTAGCGGTCGGGATCGGCTTCACGAGATGATCCGGGACTACGTCCAGCACCGGGCGCAGATCGATCCGGACTGGGATCGGGCGATCAATTTCGAAGCCGATACGGACACAATTGCTTTCGACCCGAACGGAGACGTCGAGATTGAGTGGGAGGAAACCGGTCGGTGCGGGGATCGAGACTATTACCGAAAGGAATTCCCCGCCGAGCACCTGTGGGATCCGGAGGCCATGGAGAAGATCAAGGTGGAAGTCGCCGAAAGGGTTGCCGCTGAAGCCAAAAAAACGCAGGACCGGCTAGAAGCTCGGCAAAAAGCCCAGGAAGTGCAAGACCTGAAACTGTTGTCGGCGCTTCAGGAGAAATACGGTGGACAAGCTGTATCTAGTGACCCGGGCTGACTTGGACCCGGCGCAGCGGGCGGTGCAAGTCGCTCACGCGTTCCGGGCCTTCATCGCCGAACATCCCACGGTCGAGCTTCGGTGGTACCAAGAATCGAACCACCTGGCGTTCTTGGAGGTGCCGGACGAGCGCCGGCTTCAACAGCTTGCCGAACAAGCCGAAGCCAAGGGCTTGCCCATCTCTGGATTCTGGGAGCCCGACCGGCAAAACGAGCTTACCGCCATCGCTCTCGGCCCCGTCGCCAAAAGACTGTGCCGGGGGCTACCCCTCGCCCTTCAGGCGGTGTAGATTGAGGGTGACCCCATAGCCTAGCGGTTCAGGCGGCGGATTTTAAATCCGTGTCTAGGTGGGTTCAACTCCCACTGGGGTCACTATTCTTTTTTCGTAAATGTCATGGGTATCCATGACGTCTCAAACCATCACACGAATGATTGTTCGTTTTGTGACCGGGGTTCTAGCTGCCACCACCGGAGGTGCGGCTGTTTACTTTGGGGTCCAGGGCGAGATTATGGTGTGCTTGGTCTGTCTTGCACTGGCGGGGATCTTCGGGACGTTCCTGGTTCACGATTTTCGGAAGCTCTCAGCTTAGAACACGAGCCGCATCGGCGCAAGCAACCGGTCGATCCCATCCTGGGTGATGTGCCAGATCTTCGAATCCTTCTCATCCCTCATAGCATAGCCGTACTTCTGGAGCCCGAGAGTGAACCGGCGCTTCGAAGTTCCGGCTGCCGAGTAAACACCATCTTTGGTGTTCCAAAGCTCGACGAGAGTGGCAAATTCGGTGGGGGTGAGCACGACCGGCCCGGTGGGTAGATCCGGGTCGCGTCGTTTCTTGACTTTGAGGGGAATGACGGGGGACATGCCTCCATCTACACCGAGAGCAGATACTCAGTGATCTCCGACCAGATGTCCTCGATCCGAGAGACATGGTCCTTGGTGCCGTCGGTGCCTTGCCTATGGGCAACCTCGTGCACGAGCACCTTCCGAATCGTCTTGCGGTCGGCAAGGATCTCACGAGACAGCGAGATTCGGTTGCCGTCGGAGTTGAACAAGCCCTGAAGCTTCGGGTCACGGAAGTCACAGACTTGGATGTCGTCGAGGCTCACGCCCACCTTGACGGCGTTGAGCAAGTCGATCGCAGCCTTGAGGTGCTCTTGCTCGGCAACGGCAAGGTCGTGCCACGAGTAGGTCTTGGTCACCTCGTTCTTGAGGGCTTCCTTGGTCTCGATCAGGGTGCCCATGGCTTGCTGCAAGAGACTCCGAAGGGGTCCAGGGGTGACGATCCCTTTCTTGCCTAGATGCCCAAGCTCTTCCGACTCGCCCATGTTGGTGACAGGGATTGCATCGGCACCGTGGCGCTCAGTGAATTGCTCGACGACCTTGGCGCAAATCTCTTTCGAGAAGCCCCGGGCACCGTATTCGTCAATGCCTTCCACGTCGCCCTTCTGGTTGTCCAGAAGCATCGTGAATTGGGTCAGAAGGTCGGGCCGCATGGCGATGGCTTGGTTCCAGATGCGGTTGATGCGCCAACGCAGGTCCCACTTCTGGACCATCTTGCGGTCACGGTCGATTTCGACGTCAACCAGGTCATAGCCGTACATGTAGTCAGGGTCCTTCTGGACGAAGATCCCCTGGGAGAACAGGTGCCCGGTGTACTTGTCGTCGAGAAGCAAGGTACCGTAGTCGGTCTTGACCCGGTCGTCCTTGGGGTTCTTGTCGAGGAACAGGAAGCATTGCTTCATGTCGTCCCAATCCTCATCCGAAAGTCCGATGACTTCGATGGCGACCCGGTTGAGGGCTTTGCGTCCACTGTGGATGTCGAAGACCAAGACATCGGCCTTGAACTTCTCGGACCGTTGAATGCTCGGTACCCACACCTCGGAGCCCGAACGGATCTTGATCTTGATCCCGGCTCGGATGAGCGCGAGCACGCCAAGCTTCAGACCTTCGCCGAACTTCCCTCGAAGATCGTCACGGCCGACCTTGGTCGTGTGGCCCATCAAAAGGGCTTCGTGGGGGAGCGTGGCCCCATCGTTTTCGATGATCATCGTTTGGTCTCGACGACGCACAGAGAAAGCAGCCTTGTTCTGCACCTCAGCGTCGATACCGTTCTGGACCAACTCTCGGATGCCTTCGTAAGCACCCCAATCGGGGAGGTAGTCAGCTTTGATGGATAGTTCGAGTTTCATCGTTGATCTCCTACACCGGGTTCAGTAACTGGGATCTTGGCAGAATGAGCGGCCCGGGGAGAGGTACCCGCTCTTGGAGCCTGTGGGGCGGAACTTGCCGTCCTTGCGAAGCGTGTACTTTTTCCACGCGAAGCATTCCTTGTCGTGGACAGGAACGAACACGCCGACCTTTTCGCCAATCTCGTACGAGTTGACGCCGGGAGATGCACGAAAGACATCGTCCGTCGCCCACACGGTCTTACCAGAGACGCTCACCTTCCGGACTGTTACCGGGTAGGCGTCGCTTCCGATGTGGTAGGTGGCTCCGTCGCCGACTTGGTAGGTGAGGGTCGTCATGTCCCCCCTAAGGCGAGAGGCTGCCGCCAATCAACTTTTGTTTGGGGTATCAGATTTTCGGGTGGCACCCCGTCATGGTTGGTGTAAGACAAGCAGCGGGTGGCAGGATGGGATCCCCGTCCCCCCTCGCCCCCTGCCACCCGCATTTTGACAGCCTAGCGCTGTATGGAGGCACATCATGGCGAACCGCTCTCTCTTTTCCAATCAGCAAACGTCCGTTAACAAGCCCGCCACCGACACGGTGAACGAGGCTGGTGGCGTTGCTTACCAGCGTAAACCGAAAGAAGCCCTGGCGCAGCTTGCAGTCACGGGCTGTTTCAACCAGACGTTCTACACGGATGGCACGGAACAACTCGACCAGGTTCTTCAGGCGGCAATGGCCTGTGAACCGGCGTTCGTGGCGAAGGTTGCGATCTACGCCCGCCACAAGGGCTTCATGAAGGATATGCCCGCTGCGCTCGTTGCGCATCTGGCGACCAGGGACAGCGAGATCTTCCGGGACACGTTCCCGAAGGTCATCGACAACGGCAAGATGATTCGCAACTTCGTGCAGATCGTCCGTAGCGGCGTGCTGGGACGCAAGTCGCTGGGTCATGCGCCCAAGCGGATGGTTCGGGAATGGCTTCAAGGCCAGTCGGTCGAGCGTCTGTTTTGGAACAGCACGGGCAACAACCCGTCGATGGGTGACGTCATCCGTTTGAGTCACCCCAAGCCGGGTGAGGGTGAGCAAGAGGCAATGTTCGAGCGCCTCATGGGCTACGATTCCCACAAGGAAAACCTGCCCCCGTTCATCCACACGTACGATGCGTTCCGGGCAGATCCCCTTGGCAAGATGCTCCCGAAGCGGGTCCCCTTCGAGATGCTCACGGGGCTCAAGCTGTCCGAGCAACAGTGGCGCGACCTGGCTCGCCAGGCGACGTGGCAGCAAGCTCGGATGAGTCTCAACAAGTTTCAGAAGCAAGGAATCCTGGACAAGGACGGCTTCACTGGTGAATTGGCTCGGAAGCTCGAAAACCCGGAGGCGATCCTCAAGGCCCGGGCGATGCCTTACCAACTGCTTGCGGCGTTCAAGCATGCCGACAAGGTGCCGACCAAGATCAAGCTGGCTCTGCAAGCCGCATTGGAAGTGGCGACCCGGAACGTCCCGAAGATCGACGGCAAGGTCTTTGTATGCGTCGACTGTTCGGGGTCCATGGGTGCGGCGATCACGGGCAAGCGCAAGGGAGCGACATCCAAGGTTCAGTGCCTGGACGTGGCAGCGCTGTTTGCGGCTGCGATCGTGCGCAAGAATCCGGAAGCGGTCGTGCTGCCTTTCCATGAGCATGTCGTTGAATTCGAATTTAACCCTCTCGATTCGGTCATGACGATCACGGATCAAATCAGCCAGCTTCCGTCGGGAGGTACCAACTGTTCGGCGCCCATGCGCCGGATCGCTGACCAAGTCAGCCGTGAGAAGGGGCCCGTCTCGGTCATCTTCGTGAGCGACTACGAAAGCTGGATGGATTCCAAGGGCAATACTCGACCCGGCTGGTACAGTGCTCGTAGCACGGGCATGATGGAAGAGTGGGAGCGCATTCAGCGGGCCACCGGTCGCAAGTCCAAGCTCGCCTGTATCGACGTGACGCCCCACACCACGACCCAGGCTATCAACCGCCCCGACATCATCAACGTCGGAGGCTTCAATGATTCGGTGTTCAGTGTCATTTCGGCCTTCCTCAACTCGTCTAAGGACTGGACGACCATCATCGAAGAGTTTGCGCTGAGTTGATCGGGGGCTACCTTCTGTCTTAGTAGGGACATGGAGGCATCTATTGTGAACCCCGAGCAACTGTACACACTCACCCAATCCGAAATTCCGTCCGAACTAGACGATCTTGGTCTTGATGATCTCGCGACAAAGTTTCGAGGCCTGAAAAAGATCGAGACCCCCTTCCGAGCACAATTTGCGCACCTGGTCTTTTTGGCAGTATTCGCGAAAGTCCAGAGATTGCAGCAAGACGTCAGCCGACCGGTCGAAACGGCCATGCTTGAAACTCTTTTGACGGAAGCCATGGCTGGAGTACGCGAGATTGCTGGAAACTCGACGGTGTTGAACTGAGTTTTGCTCTTGTGACCCGACAAGGGTATGAGCCTTGAAGTCATCGTCGGTTGCATGTTTGCTGGGAAGACCCGGGCGATCATCAAGCGAGCCGTGGAAGCCGTGGAAGCCGGGCGGCACCCGCTTGTTCTGAAACCGACCATCGATGACCGCTACTCCAAGACACAGGTTGTATCCCATGACGGACAGAGGTTTGGTGCTCTGGATTTGTGCGTTCCGCTTCCGACTGGCGATCCAATCATCATTGACGAGGGCCAATTCCTTGATTCGGACACCGTGCAGCATGTCCTAACGGTGTCCCGATCAGCGAATATCATTGTCGCCGGGCTGGATCTGAATTGGCGGGGGGAGCCATTCGGTCCGATGCCCATTTTTCTGTCATTTGCGGACTCAGTTGTAAAGTTGAAAGCAACCTGCGCTTGTTGCCGCCAGCCGGCGTCCCGAACGCAGCGCGTTGTCGACGATGCATCTGACATTTTGGTGGGGGGGACTGAAGCCTACGAACCTCGGTGCATTTCTTGCTTCAAGCCCCCCCGGTGATGCTATGGCTGATTGGAATTCTGTTGCTGAATCGCTGATCGCTGGAGTTTTGACTGGCGGGACTTCCGTCCTCGCCACTCTGACTGCGACATTTCGCAATGTTCGCAAGCGACTGATTGCGCTTGAGACGGCGATCGGTGATGAGGGCGATGCGCTGAAAGAGCCAACCGGGCTCTTTCGGTCCATGAAAAACCTTGCGCACACCTTGGAACGTTTGCAGGAGCGGACCGAGGAAGAGGCCAAAGAGATCAAGTCAGATCTCGAAAAGACCAAGGACGACTTACGCGTTCTCAAGCGAATGGTGAATGGTTGGAACAACGATCCGCCAGATTGGGCCACCCGACTCGTTCGCCGACAGACTTCAGGAAGCTTCATCGATCTGGAAGGATTCGAAAACCGACTCGAAGATCGGATCCGCCGAATCGATTCACGAATTAAGCGCACGGAAGAATTCGTCGAGCGATTGCAGGAGGAACGGAAACGAACCTCCATGCAGATGCGTAAGACTGCGGACATGTCCCGGGATTACGTCACGAAAAAGGAATACGAGGCCGACAGCGACAAGAGAACGGAGGATATCGTCACCGTCCGAGAGAACCTCGCGACCGCAAATGGTCTTATACGAGGCCTTATGGCAGCGATGGGGTTAATTGACCCCGATAAGGACGGGAAAACATGAGGCGATCGATGCGGGCTAGCGAACGAGAGTCTTTGGACGGTTTGGTCAAAGAGTCGGAAGAGACCAAACGCTTGACTCAGAAGCTCCACGAGGTGCTCTCTCAACCACCCTCAGAAAGGAAACCGCCGATGCGCTTGTCGACCATTCCAGGTCCACCCGGCGTGCCGACGGAGCTTCTGGAGGGGACAGGCTAAGGTTTTGGGGGATATCATCGTGCCAAACAGTTGGGATGAAATCCTGCCAAACTGTTGGCAGGGCAGTAGGCCCCCCATCGGCAATGCCGTCCGGGACGCTGGGTTCGCTACCCTCGTCCTTTGCGAAGCTCAGTATCAACCCCACGAACAAAGTTTCCCCGGCGTCGAAGTCATACGGGCTCCGATGTTTGATGATTTCACCAAGTCGCCCCCTCTTCGCGACGTTGCAAGAGCTTACCGGGCGGCGCGATGCGCCTTCGAGGTTGCTCGTTCGAACCGAAAGGTATTGGTGTGCTGCCATGCTGGACTTAACCGCTCTGGGTTCGTTTCTGCCTTGGTCGTTCATCTTGCCACAGGGGCAAGCGGGAAAGCGTGCGTTGCTCGTGTGAAATCCCGCCGTGGTCCGCACGCCCTGTCCAACCCGATCTTCGCTGGAATGATCGAGCGGTTGTTGCCGACTAGCCCCACTGCTTCACGAAGTACACAACCCGATCGTACAGATCAGGATCCTCTTCCCGCATCCTCTTGAACACGAGGTTCAGGTAGACCGGTCGGAAGTCATGCGGCCAGACCGTGTAGGCTTCTTCCCTTCTCAAAAGCCCAATCTCGACGGCGGGCCAGAAGATCTCGTTTGCCTGGTCACGTCCTAGATCCGGCGACATCCAAACGGACTGGTCGAAGAATTCGGACATGAAAGCTCTAGGGTGGTCCTTGCCCAAAGCCGAAATGAAGTTCTGGCGTTGTGCGTTGTCTTGGATGGCGTCGCTGATACCGTAGGACATAGGTCACTCCAATTTGAAAACGATCCCCTTGGTGGGGGGCGGGGGCCAATGATTCCGGTGAGAGCCTTCGAAAGCCGGTTGAATGTGTTTGGCGGGTGTTGCCATTTGAGGACGATCTCCCGGCTGCTCAATGTGGGTGGTGGGTTTGAACAAGGGATCCCCAGCATCGAACCAAGACTTCCCACAGCGTCGGCAGATGGCATCCTTGCCGGCGAGGGGACTGTATTCCGCAAGGTTGATCGACTTTTGGACGTTGATCTTGAGAATCAACCAGTCGTGGGGCCAGACAAGACAGACAAGCCGCCCCCACCACTTGCGCTTGACCGCTTGAGGCTGATCGGAAAGAAGCTCACGGTAAGGCATGCGAAAAGACTACACCAAGTTGATTGGCTCCGGTGTTGTCTCTTATATGGGTCATCATGGCACACAAGACCAAAACCCCCAAGATTCGAAGCGGCGTCGCAGTCGCGATGCGGGAGCGCTACAGCAAGACCACCTCAACGATGACTCCCCGCAATCAGAAGCGTCTGAAGGACGCTCGGAAGTCCTGGCGACGAGAGGAGTGGTAGAGGTTGTCTACCCCGTCTACGTAGTCAACTACGGGCGGGGTGACAAATGGCGCAAGGTCGTCACGGTTCGAGGCGGCGGGCGAGAAATCATCGGGAACAAGTGGCTCACCAAAGTCTTCAAGCTCATGCAAAGGGACGATGAGGTGTGGGTCTACATGCTGTGGAAGAGAGTTGAGGATGAGGTTTGCGGGAAGGAAGAGGGTCCCTCCCAGGCGGTCATCAAACGTGCCAAACAATACGCTGAGGACCATGGGATGACCTATCATCCCGGCGCAAAGCACAAGAGCCTCGCTGACATCCTTTTCCCGGCTCCCATCCCCACCATCTACGAACGTCTGCTTGGCGACTAGCCAGCGTCCGGCTTGCAGGTATCAGGTTCCTTCTGCCGGTACTTCTCGATCAAGTCACAGGACGGAACGAGCAAAACGCACTTCGGATTCACGAAAAACCCGTCCGTCTGCATCTTGGCGAACCCCTTCTCGCAGGTTTGGTTCGGCTTGCCCATTTCCCCAGCAACATCCTGATCGTAATAGTCGTCCCCTTCCTCACACTTGAGGCTCTTGAGGTGCTTGCACATCTCAGGAATCAACTCCGTGTCGGGGATTGGGTAGATGGGTCGGGGGCTTGGATCCTCTGGGACCACCCGAGCGGGTGGGCAGCCCATCAAAAGCACAGCCCCGGCCAATAGCATCATTCGTCGCATCGGTATCCTCCTATTACAAGTCCCTTGGGGTGGGAGACTACCACATGCCGACGATGAACAAAGACGCTTTTGGGCTCAAGGATGACCCAAGTGACAGCCGGGACCGCAAGTTTCAGGACTTGATTCGGGTCGCTTCGAAGCCCCCACCTCTCACAGGTGATGTTGATCTCAGTTCCTACTGTACGGAAAGCCGCCAGCTTTGGGCGGGCTCTTGCGTTGGCAATGCCTGCGCCGACGCAGTCGAGATCATCAACGCTGTCGAGGGGCGCCCCCGGGTCGAGCTTTCCCGCCTGTTCGTCTACGCTCTCGCCCGCCACCTCATGGATGATGATGGGGACGGCCGCAACGATCTGAACTTGGATGAGGGAACATTCATTCGAATCGGAATGGACATCCTGAGCCGTTTCGGAATTTGCACCGAAGCCATGTGGCCCTACGACCTGAAAAAGCTGTTCGTGGCGCCCTCGCTCAAGTCCATGCGTCAAGCGGCGGGCCACCGGATCCACGACTACTACCGGATCGGCGCGACGGGTGACGACCGGCTTGCTGAGATCGTCTACGCTTTGCGCCAGCGACAGGTTGTGGTCTTTGGCACCAAGGTGAGCCAGGACTTCACGAAGTTGAATCATGAGGGGCCTGTTGGTCCCCCCACCGGCATGACCAAGGGCGGGCACGCCATGATCATCGTGGGCTACTCGGCTGGCACCGGCTTTCTGATCAAGAACTCGTGGGGCAAGACGTGGGGTGACGACGGCTTCGCCTTCCTGACAGAAGAGTACATCAAATGGGAACGCACCCGGGACATCTGGGTGCCCATGCGTGGGGTGACGTTCTAATGCCCGTGTTTTTGGAAAACCAAGCCGGCGAATTGCACGTTTGGGAAGTTGAAAGCCCGGAGATGGCTTCCCGAGTGCAGCACGCTCTCAAGTGGCTCCCTCCGCAAACGATCCTCGGTGACCCCCACCGGATCGAAGCCCTCGATACGAAAACCGCTTTGAAGATCGCCGGATACTTCAAGGCTGACGACTTGATTTTATACGGCAAGTACAAGAACAAGAAAGGGCGGATCCTTCGAATCTTCGTTGATGAAAAAGGTCACCCGGCCATCGAAGTTGAACCTGTGCCGAAGGGCCGCAAGCAAAACAAAATCATCGGTCTGTACAAGATCTGGAAAGCGCCAAAAGAGATGCACGACAAATTCATCGCAGCGAAAGTCGCTGGACGATTCCTGTATGCCACGGGACTGCCCCTTGGAAAAACCATCGAGACCGGGGACCTTCGAATCCATCGGTTTCGGGACATGTTCAAGATCTGGGACCTGACCCATGCGGGCAAGCGTGGAAAGAAAGTCCGGCTCTTGGTCGTCGGGCCGTCATCGAGCTACCCAAACCCGCCCGAGCGGTGGATGGATGGAATGAGCAAAGCTCTGCCGTCCTATCGAGATTACCGGGCTGTGGTCAACTTCATTGAAGATCTGCTAGTGGACTTCCCTGGCGAGATCGACATGGACGAATACCAAGAGCGGGGAGTTGACGTCACCCCCAAGGGCTTCAAGCCGATCAAGCTCAAGGCCCAACACATCTACATCGAGGCCGACTACGAGGACTTCAGGGTCACGAGTCTCGACGATCCGAACGAATCAACGTGCATCCCGGCCATCAAAGGTGGCAAGCGCTCAATCCCCGTGTTCTACCGCTGGGTCCAGGACAACATGAGCGCCATTCAGCGGATGACCTTCCCTGAAGTCGTCGAGCAAATGCGCAAGCTGGGGATCAAGTACCACCAGTATTGCGCAATGGATTGATCATGAACGACCATGAGATTGCACAGCGAGTTGCCTCCCGGTTCGTGAAGGGTCGTCAGACCATTCAGGATGACATCGACACGGTCGTCGAGGCGATCCAAGGCTTCTGTAAGAAGCACAAGGAAAATCCACCCGGCTGGCCTGGGTCTGATTCAGGTTCCGCAGCCGCTGAGCACTGGGGCCCCAACACCTACCAGCCCCTCAAAAAGCTCAAGCTGTTGATCAACCGATCCAAGCTCCAAGCCCCCCAAGTCGAAAACTTCCTGGAAGTCGGCAAGGGCATGGAGGTCCGCAACCCGCTCGCCGCTCTCAAGTGGATCGACGCCGATTCCAATACCCGCTCGCTCGAAGCTTTTGAACGCATCCTTCGATTCTTGGGAGACCAGCCAAAATCCGCCCTCGGTTGATTGCCCCGCCGCTCCCGCCTTACAGGGTGCATGTGCACCCCCCAAGACATCGAAGCCGCCATCCTGGACGAAGCCGAGTACCTCGAAGGTGAAGGTCGCTCAACGTTCACCTTCGAGCAAGCCGACCAGGTAGCTGAAGAAACCGGCTGCCACGCTTGCGCCATCATCCGTGGGCTCAAAGAGTTGGGCTTCACGATGTTGACCCGCTCGCCTGAGCGGCGCGTGCGCACCATCAGCAGCAACAGCAATGACCATTGGCATGGACCCGGTTCGTGCCCTACTCATGGTGGCTCCGGGGTCAATCCCCATGGAGGCTTGCGATGGGGTTGATCAAAACCGGGCTGTGGGAAGCCGTCCTCTACCTGCATGGCTTGTCTGAGAAGCGGGGCATCAAGCGGGTAGGAGGGACCTTCTGGACGATCTTGGTGGAAGGCCCGAAAGGAA
>Ga0114918_10001116_pt1 | contig 23812 bp, 15 predicted proteins | sample LantaG_FD_87015 | JGI IMG/M metagenome (GOLD analysis project Ga0114918, IMG submission 87015) | Deep subsurface microbial communities from Baltic Sea to uncover new lineages of life (NeLLi) - Landsort_02402 metaG | ecosystem: Environmental > Aquatic > Marine > Oceanic > Sediment | place...
AAAAAAAAAAAAAAAACCCCCCCCCCCCCCCCAAAAAAAAAAAAAAAAAAAAACGCACCGCAGCTCACGGCCGACGTCTGCGACTACTACGGCTACAACGACTTCCTCGCCGGCGCCATCTTCTCGCTGCTTCCCGTCCCGGAGGCCCTCGAGCTCCTCGAGGCCAACGAGACCAAGCGGCCGGTCACCCTGCGCACCAACACGCTGCGCGCGCGCCGGCGCGAGCTCGCGTCGTCCCTCATCGCGCGGGGCGTGCGGCTCGACCCCGTCGGCGCATGGTCCAAGGTCGGGCTGGTGGTGTTCGAGTCGCAGGTGCCCCTGGGAGCCACGCCCGAGTACCTCGCGGGCCACTACATGCTCCAGGGCGCCGCGTCGCTGCTCCCGGTGATGGCCCTGGGGCCCCGCCCCGGCGAGACGGTCGTCGACGTCGCGGCCGCGCCCGGCGGGAAGACGTCGCACCTCGCCGCGCTGATGCGCAACAGGGGCACGCTGTTCGTCAACGAGGCCTCTCCGACGCGGCTGCGGTCGGTCACCGCCAACCTCACGCGTCTGGGCGTGACCTGCGCCGTCGTCTGTAACTACGACGGGAGGCAGCTCCCGAAGGTCCTGGGCAGGGCCTGCGCCGACAGGGTGCTGCTCGACGCGCCCTGCTCGGGGACGGGCGTCGTCGCGAAGGACCCGGCGGTCAAGTCGGGCAAGTCTCGCGCCGACGTGTTCAAGTGCGCGCACCTGCAGAAGGAGCTGCTGCTGGCCGCGATCGACCTGTGCTGCCCGGCCAAGGTGAAGGCGAAGGAGGCGGGGAAGAAGGGGCCGAAGTCGAAGTCGAAGTCGAAGTCGCAGAAGAAGAAAGATGGCAGCGACGACGACGATGCCGATAACGACGACGAGGAAGCCGCTGCCGCCCCCGCCCCCTCCGCCTCGTCCGGTGGCGACGACTACGACGGCGGCGGCACCGTCGTCTACTCGACCTGCTCCATCATGGTCGAGGAGAACGAGGCCGTGATCGACTACGCCTTGAGGAAGCGCAACGTCAGGATCGTCGACGCGGGCCTCGCGTTTGGCCGCCCGGCGCTCGCCAACTGGAGGGAGCACCGCTTCCACCCGTCGGTGGCGCTCGCGCGACGCTTCTACCCGCACGCGCACAACCTGGACGAGTTCTTCGTGTGCAAGCTGCAGAAGATCAGCAACGAGCCCCGGAGGAGCAAGGGGGATGGCGACGGGGTGGTGGAGGAGGAGGAAGAAAGTGACGACGAGGACGACGACGAGACGAACGCGTTTGCCAAGCGCGGCCGCGGTGCCCCTGCCGACGGAGAGGCCACCGTGACGGCGGGAGCTTCCGCTGATAGAGAAGGAGGCGACGTCGGCGCTGCTGCTGCTGCTCCTGCCCTGGAGACGAAGAAGAAGCGCGAGCGAGGGTGGGTCAAGGCGGCGAAGGCGGAGGTCGCCGCCGAGCGCGCTGCTGCCGCTGAAGCGGAAGCGGCAGCTTCGAAGAAGAAAATGCTCTCCTCTCCTATCGCCGCTGCTGCTCCTGCTGCTTCCGACGGCAAGAAGAAGAAGAGCAAGAAGCAGAAGAAGGAGAAGAAATGAGAAGAGAGAGAGAGGGGGGAGGGGGGGAGGAAACGAGAGAGAGAAAAGGAGAGGGGAGAAAATAAAAAACGAGCGCGAGAGAAAAAACAAGAAAAACCTCAATGCAATCAAATCAATGACGCACGTTCTCTGAATTCATCCCTCTTCATAAAAATTGTCTACAGAGCGCGAAGCGCGCCGAGCTTCTTGAAGATCCCGGTCGCCGTCGCCAGCAGCGTCTCCTTGCTCCCTCCGCTGCCGATCCTGCTATCGCTCGCGCCCTCGGCGCCTCCGGTTCCAGCTCCTGCGCCCTCCGCTCCTCCTCCGAGCGCGTGTAGTGTCAAGTCGACCTGCACGCTCGCCTTTCCGCTCCCCGCCGAGGCACTCTCCCTGACCCTCGCCACCGTAGACCTGACGATAAGCGGCACCCCGGGAGGCGTCGGCTCCCTAAAGTTGACCAGCAGTTCCGCTGTGAGCGTCAGCGGCGGGCGCGGCAGGCAGCTGCGGTCCATCAGCGCGACGGCGGCCGTCCAGTTCCCGTGGCAGTCGAACAGCGCCGAGACGACGCCGCCGTTGACGATGCCCGGAAAAGCCTGGTATTTGTGGTCGATCGTGGTCCGCGCGACGAGCCCGCCCGAGTCGCGGAACGAGCGTAGGCCGAGGCCGTCGGGCGCGGCCGGCCCGCAGCCGAAGCACTGCGAGTCCGGGGTGTACGCCTCCTGGACCGCGAGCTCGAGCTTGGACTCCTCGACCTCGATCTCGCCGGCGACGTAGGCGGGGTGGAGCCTGCGAGAGGTTTGAGGCGGATGCGAGCGAGGGGAGGAGGAGAGCGGTGACGGTGGTGAGGTCAAAGAGTTTTTTCCCACTCTCTTGGTTGCGAGAGGAGGTCGAAAGCGCGCCTTGCAATCATCATTGCCTCTCTCTTTCTCTCTTTCTCGTCCCTCTCTTCCACCTTTTGAGAAAAAGAAACTCACTTGCTGTTGCACGGGTTGACGTCGTGGCCCTGGTCCTGGAGCATGCGCCACTTGGAGTGCGGCGGGCGCGAGGAGAACGGGTGGTCACGGGGTCGAAGAAGAGGACGAGATGACGACGACGACGATGCAGTGATCCCGCCTCTCGTCGTCGTCGACGATGCCAGCAAGCCGCTGCGACACTCGGCCAGTGCTGCCGCAGCCCGAGACAGCAGCAGGGACCCCGCGGCGCGCCGCATCTTATTCGCGAGCAGAGACGCGCGAGCAGAGATGAGAGAAAGAGAGAACAGCGGGAGCAAGAAGGCGACCAGCGGGAAGGGAAAAAAAAGAGTGAGATATTTCTTCGCGCCTCACTTTCGTTGCCGCTCCTCGCCCACGGCATCGAGAGAGAGGGAACAAAATGCGTCCCCGACTGGCGGGCCTGATCCTGCTCGCTGCCCTGCTGCTCCTCGCGTCGACACGGCTCTCCACGGCCCTGGAGTCATCTCCTGGAGGTGCGACCCTGGAGGCCACGCATGTCGCCACCAAATCCGCCGCGCCGGCGGCGGCGCACGTGACGTCGGCGGCGACGGCCGAGCAGCATTCGCCGTCGCCCTCGACCCGCTCCTCCGACACCGCCACGGCCCGGGCCGGCGCCGTGCACAACACGGCCGCCACCGACGCGCTCTTCTTCTTCGCGTTCATGCTGCTGATCGGGATCTTCACGGTGCACGTGCTGGCGTTCACGAGGATTCCCTACACGGCGCTGCTGCTGGTGAGTTTAAAGAGAGAAGGAAGAGAAGAAGGAAGAGAGCGGGACGAAGGAACAAAAGCCAAAGCCGAGAATTTTTTCATCTTCTTCAACGCTCCTCACCCTTTCTCCTCTCCCCCCCTCTCTCTCCCCCCCTCCAAAAAAAACCGGAAAAAAACTCTCTCCCCCTCGCACAGATCTGGGGCGTCCTCCTCGGCGTCGCCCTCGAGACTTTCGCCAACAAGTGGCCGCTGCTCCCCGCCGGGGCGAGGCTCTGGGAGAACATCGACCCGAACCTGCTCCTCGCCGGCTTCCTTCCCATCCTGCTCTTCGCGGGGGCGTTCGCCCTCGAGTGGCACGTGGTGCGCCGCCTCCTGCCCTCCTCGCTGCTGCTGGCGGGCCCCGGGGTGCTCCTGGGCGCGGGAATCACCGCGGTCCTCGTGAAGTACACCTTCCCGCACGACTGGACCTGGGGTCAGTGCCTGCTCTTCGGAGCGATGTTCTCGGCGACCGACCCCGTCGCGGTCGTCGCCGTGCTGCGGGAGGCGGGCCTGTCGAAGCGGCTGCGCACGCTGGTGGATCTCGAGGCGCTGCTGAACGACGGGACGGCCTACGTGCTGTTCTTCGTGCTGCGGCGCTTTGTCGTCGACGCGTCGAACGCGGCGGCCGGGCAGGACGTGGGAGGCGAGCCGACGACGGTCGCGACGGCGCTCGTGCAGTTTGTGCGCCTCGCCGTCGGCGGCGCCGCTTTGGGCCTGACCTTTGGCGTCGCGACCACGGCGTGGCTGCGGTACATGTACAACGCGCCGATGCCGGAGATCACCATCACGTTTGCGAGCGCGTTTCTGACGTATTTGGTGGGCGACCGGCTGCTGGGGGTGTCGGGCGTGGTGGGTTTTATTTGTTTTTTATTTCGGGGTTTTCCCCCCTCGTCCTTCTCGGGTTTTCCGCTCCATTTTTTCTTTTACCGAAAAGAATTCACCGCCCCCTCCCCCCTTTTCCCCTCCTCCTCGACTCCCCCTCCCTCCGCCTCCGCGCCACCAGCTCGCCGTTGTCGTCCTGGGCCTCTGGATGTCGGCCGCCGGAGTCAACCACGTCTCCCGGAAGGTCGAGCGCCCCCTCGACGTCGTCTGGGAGGTGCTCGAGTACTGCGCCAACACCGTCATCTTCCTGCTCGCCGGGGCGCTCGTCGCGGCGCGCGTGTACACGAACCTCTCCAACCCCTCGATCTCGGACATCAAGTGGTTCGACTTCCCCATGGCGCTCGCGCTCTGGGCTTACTTGCTCCTCGCCCGCGCCGCGATGTTTGTCCTCTTCTGGCCGGTGCTCAAGAGGAGCGGGTACGGCATGACCCCGCGCCAGGGGCTCGTCTTGGCCTGGTCGGGCCTGCGCGGCGCCGTGGGCCTCGCGCTGTCGCTCTTCGTCGTGCTCGACTTCCAGAACGCGCCGGGGATCGCCGACCGCCAGTTCGGCGAGCTCTGCTTCTTCTACATGGGCGCGATCACGCTGCTGACGCTGCTGGTCCAGGGCGTCTCGATGGCGCCGCTGCTGCGCCGCCTGGGGATGACGAAGCCCCCCTCGGTGCGCCGGTCGTTCCTCAAGCTGCTGCTGCGGCAGGTGGAGAGCCGCGGCGACGAGTGCATGCGGCTGGCGGCCGAGGATAAAGTGCTCGGCGACCCGGACTGGCGCGTCGTCGGGGAGCTGTCGGCGCTCGAGGCGAGCGAGATGCTCAAGCGGTACGACAGCGGCGGCGGCGGCGGCGGGAAGAAGGGGAAGAAGGGGAAGAGGGGGAAGAGGGTGGCCGGGGCGGGGCTCGGGGCCGCGCTCGTGAGGCTGGTACCCGCCTCCCTCAGGGGGAAGGAGGCGAAGAGGAATGAGGGGGAGCAGCAGCAGCAGGCCGCCGCCAACGGAGGAGCGCACTCCAACGGCGGCGGTGGCGGCGGCGGTGGCAAGGGCTCCTCCTCCTTGTCCCTGGGCGGCGAGGGTCCCTCCGAATCTGGGGCGAGGGGGGGAGGAGCGGCAGCAGCAGTAACAGCAGCATCAGCCCCCCCCCACGCCTCGGCCCTCGGCTTCCTGCGTCGGCGCAGTCAGAGCGTCGGCTCGCTGGCGGCCGCGGCCGCGCTCGCGCACGAGGCGAGCATCCGCGCCGTCGCTGCCCGCATGAACCGCGGCGCGCTGCTCGCCGAGCGCCGCTCGCGCCTGCTCGCCGCGGTCCGCCAGACCTACAACGACCTCTTTCACGACGCGTTCATCGACTCGGGCCACATCTACGCGCTCAGGACCGCCGCCGACCGCGCGCTTGACGACCTGGGCTCGCCGCTGTCGGACTGGGAGCGGCTCGCGCCCGCGATGGCGCTGCCCTCGTGGCTGCGCAGCCTGACGCAGCACGCCGGCGACCTGCCCCTGGCGTCGAGCTGGGCGCGCGCGCGGCTGCTGCGGTCGCTGGACAACTCGATGACGCTGGCGCTGGCCTTCATGCACGCGCACGAGGTGACGGCGAGCGACATCCTCGACGTGTGGGGCGACGGCGGCGAGTTCGGCAGCGAAGAAAGGCGGCAGAGGTTTGGCGGCGGCGGCAGCGCCCGCGCCAGCGGGCTCCTCGCCGCTGACGACCTCGACCTCGGCAGCACCAACCCGGACTTTTCTCGATCTTCTCAGCAGCAGGGGCAGGGCCGGCACCAGCAGCACCAGAGGCCCCTCATCCTCGGAGTCCACGACCTCCTCGACGAGATGAAGGCCAACGTGACGAGGCAGGTGCTGCTCGAGTCCGCGGCCGCGGTGCGCCGCGCGGCCGCCTCGGTCGCGCGCGCGAGGGCCGCCTGGCCAGAGGTCGCTCGGGCGATCAAGACGCGCCAGCTGGCGCAGGAGCTGCTGCTGCTGAAGGAGCAGCGCGTCGAGGCCGTGGCCAAGACGGGCCTGATCGCCGACGCCGAGGTCGAGGCGCTGCAGGGCCTCGTCGAGCGCAAGCTCAAGAGCCTGCACTTCCGTCCGCCGCGCTCTGGGGGCGGCCGCCCGCTGGACGGCCTGCGCCGGCACCCCCTGCTGGCGCCGCTGTCGCCGCCCGGCCTCTTCGACGCCGAGGTCGCCCCCTGCGCGAGGCTGTTCGTGGCCGACGAGGGCGAGGTGCTGTCGAGGGCGGGGTCGCCGGCGGACTCGGTGGTGGTCGTGATCCGGGGGTGCGTGCTGCTGCAGGTCGAGGGGAGGCACGGCGGCGGCGGAGACGGACGGAGGACGGGGAGCGGCAGTGTCGGCGTCGGCGTCGGCCCTTGTCCCTCTGGCGCTGCCCCTGCTTCCCCGACAGGAGGGCAGTTCTCCCCCATTTCTTCTCGCCCGACCTCTGCCGCGGCGTCCCCGCAGCAGCAGCAGCAGCAGCAGCAGCGGGGAGGAGGCGGCGGCGGGATGAGCAGGGGCGACTCGGGAGCGAGCAGCGCCTGGCGCAAGGAGGCCGCGTTCGCCGCCGCGGCGGCGCTGCTCTCGGGCCAGAACAGCGGCAACCCCGCCGTCGCAGCCGCCGCCGCCGCCGCCGCCGCTGCCACCGCCGCTGCTTCCGATCCTGCCACGACGGGCTCGAGCGCGACGGGAGGAGGCGGCAGCAGCGGCAGCGGCCCCGCCGCTGCCGCCCCCCCCCCCGTCGCGCTCGCCGCCGCCGGCGCAGTCCTCTTCGCGTGGCCCGTGATGCTCCGCGTCCCGCACGCCGTGACCGCCACGGCGGCCAGCGTGACGCTCGGGTACCGCCTGCCGGCCAGGGCCTTCGAGGCGCTGCTCCGCGGCGGGAGCGGCGGGAGCGGCGGCGGAGAAGGCGCGGCGGCGCGCGACGCCGTCGCCCGCTGCGCGTGGCAGGCCGCCGCCGCCGAGCTCGCGGTGGCCCACGGCGGTCCCTCGCTGGCGGGCCGGAGCCTGGAAGAACTCTCCACGCTGTTCAGGGCGGCGCACGTCGAGGACCTGGAGAAGGGGGACACGCTGCGGTCCGCGGGCGCGGCGTTCATGGTCTACGGGAGGGTGACAAGGAAGCGGAGCGCCGCTGCCGTTGCCGCTGGTGCCGCTGCCGCCGCCGCCGCCGCCGCAAGGAACGACGATAGTTCGGCCTTGTGCGAGCCCGCGGGGCCATGCATGCTCCCCGAGGAGCCCGCCGCGTACGTGTGCGAGTCGAGGTGCAAGGTCATGCACCTGCCGACGGGCTGCCTGGAGATGCGCGGGGGCGGCGCTGGAGGAGCTGGAGGAGAGTTTGGCGGCGGCTACGGCTCGGACGACGAGGATGACAGCGACGCCGACGCCGACAACGAGGACTTCTTCCACCTCCGACCCCACGCCGAGGGCGACGAGGCCAGTGCCGCGGCGGCCCTCTCCGCGTGGCACGAGTCCGTCGAGAGGGACCAGATCGAGAGGAGGCGGCAGGGCGGCGGCGGGCAGCAAGAGCAGCACCTCGAGCAGCAGCAGCAGCAGCAGCAGCTGGGCGAGAGCGAGCGGCCAAAGCCACCGCAGCCGACGGCGCAGCAGCTCCTGCTGCAGCAGAGGCTGGCCAGCGCCGGCGCCGCGCCCTCGGCCTTCTCCGGGTGCGCCCCGCGGAGCGCCGCCCCGGACCCTCGGCGCGGGCTCGGGCGGTTCGAGCCCGGGAGCTCGCTCGAGATGCCGTCGGGCGACGAGGCGCTGCTCGCGGTGCTCGCGGCGGCGCCGGCAGCTTCGGGCTCTTTTCAGCAGCAGCGACAGCTCCCGACGTCGCCGCTCGCGTCTTTTGCCGCAGGCGGCGACCACGCGCTCCTGACTGCCGCGGCCGCGGCCTCGCAGCAGAAGCGGCAGTGGGCGCAGCAGCAGCAGCGGCAGTGGGCGCAGCAGCAGCAGCGGCAGCAGCCCGGCACTGCTGCAGCACCCACTCTGACGAATGCGGCGGCGGCGGTGGCGGCGGCGGCGAATGCCGCTGCTCCGAGGCAGCCGAAAAAAACCCGCCACTCGGTCACCGCCGCGCTCTCTCGCGCCCCGAGAGTCTCCTCAAGGCGCAGCTTTGACGACTTCGACGCCCGGAGCGGCGGCGGAGGCGGGGGCGGCGGCCCGTCGCGGGCGGCCGCGGCCGCCTCGAGGATCTTCGGCGGGGCGGCGAGGAGGTTTTCGAGCGAGGCCCCCGGCGGGGCCCTCGGCGCGGGCAGCGTCGGCGCCGCCTCTTTTGCCGGCGCCGCCGGGGTCGGCGCCGGCGGCAGCGGTGGCGCCGGCGACTCCGCGGCGACGCTGACAGCGACCTCGGGTCGGCACCTTGCCAGGGAGCTCGCCCACCGGCTGTTCCCTTCCCCGTCTCCCTCGGCCGCCGCCGTGGGCGAGGGGGGAGGCGGAGGGGGAGGGGGGAGCGGGAGCGCCCAGCAGGGTCCCCCGCTGCTGCACCCAGTGCGCTCCCGCGGCGGCGGCGGAGGCGGAGGGGGAGCGGGCTCTGACGTCGAGGCCTGAGGGCGGCAGTCGTGATGAGAGCAGAGAGTTGAGAGAGAGAGAGAGAAAGAGAGTAAAAAACACAGGAAGTCTTTTCTTTTACATTTCGGTTGGGTTTGCGGTCGTTTCCGAGTCTTTCGTGTTCTGTTCTTCTCGGCTTCCAACTGGTTCCACCGTTCTTTTCGCTGCTGCCACGTTTGGTGCTGCTACGTTAAATGCTGCTGCTGCTGCTACGTTCGATGATGCTGCTGCTGCTTTCGCCGCCGCCGCGGCCGCGAAAGTCTCCCCGGACGACGACGGCGGCAGCTGCAGCAGCCCCGAGGAAGAGAGCTCCTCCCTCGCCCTCCGCCTCACCGCCTCCGCGGCCCGCTCGAGCCCCGCCGCGGCGGCCTCGGCCTCGGCTGAGCTGTCGAACGCGAGCACCCAGTGGCCGTCGACCAGCGAGGTCGCCAGCGAGCGCAGCGCCGAGGCGGCGGAGGCCTTCTCGGCGGCCTCGGCGAAGGCGCTGTTGGAAGCGCCGAAAGCGGCGCTCCCGCCGTGCCCTCCCGCTCCTCCGAGAGCCCGCAAGGACCGCGGCGGCGGGGTCGGCGAGGAGCCCGCCACGGCGGCGAGCACGAGCGCCGAGGGGGGCCTCACCGTCACGTGTAGCCACCGGTCGTGCTTGGGGTCCGCGAGGGCGGCGGCGCCGGCGACGGGGGCCGAGGAGAGGACGACGCCGTGGGTGGCGACCGGGGGAGGAGCGCGGTCCGCCGCCGCCTCGCCGCCGCCTCGTCCCTCCTCTCCTGATGCCGCCGCCGCCGCCGCAGCGCTGCTGCTCCTCACGCCGCCGCTCACGTCGACGATAGGGTCGGCGAGGATGGCGATGTCGGCTACGGAGGAAGAGAGAGCGGACAAGGGAGAAGATGGAGAAGCGGAAGGGGGAGATGAGGGGGAAGAGGGAGAGGACGAGCTGCCCAGCGCGAGGACGACGCGGCGCTGGTTCCCGGGCGCGAACGCGACCTCGCAGGGCCTCGCGTCCGCGAGCCCGACCGCGTCCCCCTCGGACGGGGGTGGAGCAGCAGCAGCAGCAGCAGCAGAAGGAGACAAGGCCGCGGGAAGCGACAGCGGGACGCGGCCGGCCTCGGACAGCAGCGCGAGCCGCAGCTGCTCCGAGAGCACCGCCGCGCGGACGGCGCGGAGCGCCGCGACCGCGGCCGGCGCCGAGAAGGAGGGGCGGCGCCCGCCGGCCGCCGCCTGCTCCGGCGAGGAGGGAGCGGCGGCGGGAGCCGCCGAGGCCGCCGCAGCCGCCACTGCAGCCTCGGCGGCGGCCTCGGCGGCGGAGACGGTGAAGCACGCGACGGCGACCGAGGTTGGCATCGGGCCCCTTCGCCGCCTCGAAAGCGAGGCCGCCGCCGCTGCCGCCGCTCCTCCGCCGACTCCGCCTCCTTCGCCGCTCCCCTCCAGGAACAGCGCCTGCCTCGTCAGCAGCCACTCGGCCCTCGCAAGCGGGACGAGCGCGTCGGCCCAGCAGCCCGCGGCGGAGAGGGAGAGGGCCTCGGAGGCGCGGAGGGACCCGCGGGCGAGGGCCGCGAGCGCCGCCGCCGGGAGGTCGGCCTCTGCCGCGGCCGCGGCCGCTCCCCCGGGCCTCCCGCTCCCCGTGTTCGCCGCCGCCGCGGCGGCGGCCACGGCGACCAGCAGGGCCCCGGCGTCCCTCGCTGCGTCGCCGTTGAGGGCCCCGCCGCCGACGGCGACGGCGAGGGCCTCCCTCCAGGCCGTTCGCGGGTCGAAAGGAGAAGAAGAGGCGGTATCGTTTCTGTCGCCTTCGTTTTCGTCGGCGTTGGCGCCACCGGCGCCCTCGCTCCCGCCGCTTCCGCCAAACAGCTTCCCGAGCAGCTCCCTCTTCTTGGCCCTTCTCCAAGGCAGGAGCCCAGCCTCGGCGAGCGTGGCGTCGTCGGCGGGGAGGGAAGAAGAAGAGGAGGAGGGATAAGGAGGGTGTCCATTGTTGCTGCCGCTTCCGCTCCCGTTCCCCCCCCCCCCTCCTGCTCCTCCTCCGTCGCCGCCGCCGGTCGCGCCCCAACCCTCGATGCACGTCGCCAGCGACAGCACCGCCGCCGAGGCCAAGGCCCCGTCCGCGGAGGTGAGGGCGACGCGGAAGCCGTCCCGGGCGAGGGGCTCGAGGCCGCTGCCGTCCCCTGCGGCGGCGTCGCGCGGCGGTGGAGGGGGAGGGGGAGGGGGCGGCGCCCTGCCGAGCAGCCTCTCCTCCTTGCTGCCACCCCTGGCGGCGTCGCGGCCCCCCTCCCCCTCCTTCCTCCTCCTCTCCCTCTCCCACGGCGGTGCCTCCCCCAGGAGGACGGCCCGGGCCAGCACCCCGCTCGCCCTGGCGTCGGGGGCGGCCTGGAAGAGGATCTGCGCGGTGTGGAGGGCGGCTCGCGCCGCCAGGGAGGCCGCGGGCGGGGGCGGCGGGGAGAGGAGGGCGTTGCTGCCACGGTCTTCTCCTCCTCGCTCTCTTCCTCCCTCTTCGCTCTTCGCCCTCCCGAGAGCGAGCGCGGCCAGGGGCTCGAGCACGCAGGGGACGATGGCGTGCTTCCACAGGGACCTTTGTAAGAGCTTGGAGACCCCGGACGAGGAATCGAAGGAAGAAGAGAAAGGAGCCGCCTCGACTCTCTCAAAGCCGTCGCCGTCGTTGTCGCCGCCGCCGTCGTCGTTTTCGCCGCCGCCGTCGTCCCGCCTCTGCTCTGCCCCCTGCTTCTTGCCCCTCGCCGCCGCTGCCGCCGCCGTTTCTCCGGGCCTCGTCACCAGCACGTCATGGCAGTACCCCAGACAGTCCTCGAGCTCCGACGCGACGTTCTCCAAGGCGGTGAGGGCCTGCGCCGGGGTCGGCGGCGGCCGGAGGCCGCCGCCGCCGGCGACGACGCGCCGGGCGAGCGCCGACGCGGCGGCGGCGCCGGGTGCAGCAGCAGCGGCGGCCGCAGCGACGGCGGGCCTCCCCAACAGCGCCTCCTCGGCGGCAGCCAGGCGCAGCCGCATTGACGAGGAGAGCTCGGCCACTCCCCGCGCGACGCCCTCGAAGTGCGCCTCGGCGGCGCAGGTGGCGGCGGCGGACGACGGAGAAGAAGCAACGCCCGTCGGCTTCCTCCCGCGCTCCTTCCCGGCGGCGGCGGCGGCGGCGCCCGAGACAAAGGCCTGGACGCCCTCGTCCGGGATCGAGTAGATCTGTAGCGTCAGGGCCCGGGCCGCGGCGCGCACCAGCGGCTCGCGGTGCGACAGCAGGGAGCGCGCGGCGTCGAGCAAGGGGAACGAGGGGGCCTCGTGTTCCCGTTCGGGCCGCTGCCCTTGGCCGGCGGCGCCGCTTCTCGCCCCCGAAGATGAAGGAGCAGGGAGAGCAGGAGCAGCAGCAGCGCCGGAGCCGGAGGAGCCGGAGCAAGAAGGGAACCCGGCGCCGTCGTGGTAGAAGCACTGCACGGTGTGCTCGTCGAGCCGCGCCGCGACCGCCTTGAGCAGCGCCACGTACTGCCCCGCGACCTCGTCGTCCGACAGGTCGAGCACGACTCGGCCGCCAGGGCTCGCTCCTCCCCCTCTGCTTCCCCGCTCCGCCCGCCGCTGCGGCGACGAGATCAGGCGCTCGAGGTGGCCGCCGCCCGAGAAGAGGTAGTAGGCCGCGGCGCGCGACCGGACGTTGGCGACCAGGATCGCCGCCGACTGGAGCACCTGCGCCGCCAGGGGCTGGTCGGCTGCCGGAGAGCCGTACCGCGGGGGCGAGGGGCGCTGCCGGGGCTGCTGATGCTGCTGCGGAGGCGAGGGGGAAGACGAAGGACCGGAAGAAGAGGGAGCGGAAGCGGAAGAGTCCAACACGTCGGCGTAGTGCGCGAGCAGCCCCGCCTCCAAAAAGTAGTCGACGAGCGTCGCGTCGTGCCTGTCTCCCCATACGACGAGCTCGGCGGCCGAGCGGAGCGCCTCGACGACGAGGGCGCGGTTGGCCGAGGTCACGAGGCGGTTGGCCTGGGAGGAGGAGGAGAGGTTTGGCGGCGGTGAGTGAGAGTTGGCGTCCCTTGAATTTCACCGTCGCTCGATTGGTTGGAACCAATCGAGAAAGAAAAGAAAAAACTCACCAGCAAAACGCCGTGGACTCGGCGAAGTTCGGCGAGAGAAAACTCCGGCGCAGGTCTGTCCTCTCGTGCAGGGGACTGATACCGAGCAGGGGAGGGCCTCTGCGGGGGAGGGGCGAGGCCCAGAAGGCTGAGGAAGCCCGACATTTCGATCACGGTCGGTCGATGGTTTTTTTTTGAAAGAGAGAAAACCGCTCTCTCTCTTCCCCCCCCCGCCTCGAAGGCTTTTCGTGCTCTTTTTTTTAAGCCGCTCAAGAGGCAAGCGGAGCCATGGCCCTTGCCATCGGGATTCGGAAAGTAGGGAGAAAAGAAGCAAAGACACCGAGGCGGTGCCGAAAGAGGACGAGCGAAGAAGAAAGAAGAAGAGTGAGTGCGAGACAGCAAAAAAAAATCCTTCTTCTTCTTCTTTTCACTTTTTTCCGTCCTCGTCTTCGACGACAAAGCGCACCGGGATTGAAGAAACAAAACCCGGTTTTTTCTCCATCACCCTCTCGGGTTTCTTTCTCGCTTTTCGACCCCTCGAGCGACGCAAGAGAGTCGTCGCGTGCCCTCAGCGAGATATTTCACTGGTTCTCTGGAGCGAAAAAGCAGTGCCTGTTCTTCTTCGACAAAAAGGTGGAGGTCGAGACAAAACCTGAAACGCAAATCGTTCACTCTTTTCCTGTCGGACGAGAAGAAGGCTCTCTCGCCTTTCTTCAGAGACAGCGTGTGTTCTCTCGTCTTCTAGCTCGCGCTCTCTCTTTCTCAAGACAGCAGCAGCAGCAGCGCCTCTGTCCAAGCGCAAGCATGGCGTCGCAGCGCAGGACGGTTCGTTGGGTCTTCTTTTTCTTTTCTTCTTCCATTTCTCTCTCTCTCTCTCCAGAGAAAGAATTGGAAGTGTTTTTTTCCTTCTTTCGACTGTTGCTAGCCACGTTTCTTCTTTGCCCCTCCCTCTCTCTGCCCCCCCCCCCTCCCTTGTTGCTGCTCTTTTTCCCTCCGCAGCAAAGAAGCGAGAACTCTCTCCAGCGCTCAGCGATCGGTTTCTAACAAACAACGCGAGAGAAAAAAACAAAAAACGAAAAAAACAGGCGAGGTCGAGCCTCAACGTCATCGCTCTCGATGTGTCCCCGGCCATGGTCCCCTTGCTCCCGGCGGTCAAGGACGCCCTCTCGGCGCGGTACACTCACGAGATGCTCATCAATGCCAACACGGCCGAGCTCGCGCTGATGGCTTTCGGGACGAAGGGTGAGACGGTTTGAGAGGGAAGAAGAAGAGAGGAAAGATTCTTCTTCTTCGCCGTTTCTTCATCTTTTCTCTCGCTCACGGCGACCTCTTCTCCTCCTCTCCTCTTCTCCTCCTCTCCTCTTCTCCCTGCGCTCTTCGTGCCCCCTCACTTCCAAAAAAAAAAAAAAAAAAACAGCGACCTCCAACCTCCTCAACGACGAGGACCCCCAAAACTTCCGCCACATCGTCGCCCCGCGGGGCGAAGACGGGAGGCCCCTGCTGGAGTGGGTCACCCCGGAGGCCGTCTTCCTGCCCCTCGAGGAGCTCGTCGCCGTGGCGCTCGCCGACGACGCCGAGCGCTGCCGCCCTGGGGCGCCTCCTCCTCCTCCTCCTCCTTCTCCTTCTTCTCCTTCTTCTTCTTCTTCTCCTTATCCATGGGCGGCAGACCCGCTCGACGTCGTCCTCGTCGCACACAAGATCCTGATGAAGACGCTCGTCGAGGACACCGAGGACCCGACCGCCGCCGCCGCGAGGCCCTGCCCCTGCTCCAAGACAATCACCGTCGTCGTCGCGGGCGAGGAGGAGCACGGGGAGGCCTACGAGAGAGGCAGGGACGGCGTCGACGCGGGACTCACGGGAGACGCGGCGGTGCTGCTCGAGGGGCTCGGGTGCAAGCTGCGGGTGCTGCTCGTGGACCCGAGCCCGGAGCTGAGGGCCCGCGGCGGGGGCGCCTCGGCGGCGAAGAAGGAGGAGGAGCGAGACGACAAAGTGAAGGTGGATGACGACGACGGCGGCGGCGGTGGCGACAGCGACGAGGACGGCGACCTCTCGCCCCCGCCGAAGCAGCTCAAGCTCCCGGCCGCGCTCGAGGCCCTCGTCGACGCGCTCCCCAGGGGCCGCGGCCTGGTCCGCATCCAGCGCGTCGCGGGCGCCGTGGGTCTCTCCGGGGCGCTGATGGAGGCCCCGCCGCCGGCGACCACGTTTTGGAGGGGTGACCTCGAGCTCGCCCGCGCCCTCTCGGCCGGCGCCCTCTCGACCGGCGCGGGCGGGCGCGAGGACGGCGGGGCCCCTCTCGCTGCTGCCGCCGCCGCCGCCGCGCCTCCTCTCCCGAAATCCGAGGCTCGCATCCCGGTCAAGGTCAGCCGCTGCGTGACGGCGCCCGAGAGCCCGAGGTGGCTCCGCACGGCGCCGCGGCCGGGCGAGCGCGGCGGCGCGCGGCTCGGGCGGGTGACGGAGTACCGGAGGCGGTCCCCGGAGCCCGGAGAGGGAGGAGGAGGAAGCCTCGGCGAGCGGCGGCAGCAACAGCATCCTCGGGCGGCGAAGGCGGCGAAGATGGACGCGATGGACGAGGGGGCCGCGTGCCTGGGCCCCCTCTTCGACGCCGCCGACGGCGAAAGCGGCGCCGGCGGCGTCTGCGAAAACGACGGCAACGACGAGAACGACGACGGCGCCGCCGCGTCCCGCCGAGACGGCACCCGCTCCCTGTCCCCCGATGCCGTCGCCAAGGAGGAACGCACCTCCTGCTACCGCTACGGGCAGGAGCTCGTCCCGCTCAGCGCCGCCGACGCCTGCAACAAGCTCCCCGCCGCGGCGATCGAGAGGTCGATGCTGCTGCTGGGCTTTGCGAGCCCGCCGCCGCTGCACGCTATCGCCGAGGGCGCCTGGGTGCTGACCGCCGGCGGGGCGACCCCGAGGCCGTCGAGGGCCAAAGCCGCCGCCGCCGCCGCGGCCGCGGGCGCGGGCGCCGGCGCCGGCGCCGGCGGCAGCTGCGCGGCGGAGGCCCTCTCGGCGCTCGTGCGCGCGGCGGCCCGCAGCCGCAAGGTGATGGTGGTGCGCTGGGTCACGAGGGCCGGGAGGAGCCCGAGGCTCTTCGCCGGCTTTCCCGTCCTGGGGGAGGAGGTCGAGGAGGGCGACGAGGGGGGGCGCGGGGCGGCGGCGAGCGGGGCGAAGGAGCCCGGCCCCGGCGACGAGGGGGCGACCGCGGGGCGGCGGCGGGCCGCCCGCCGCCCGCGCCTCTCGTCGCCCGACTGCTTCGTGCTCGTCTCGCTGCCGTTCGCCGACGACGTCCGCCGCGTCAGGTTCCCGGCGCTCGACGCCGACGAGGCGCGCGCGCCCGCCGCCGGGCAGGTGGCCGCCGCGAGGGCACTCGTGCGGGCGTGGGACCTGCGCGGGTCGGGGCTGTTTGCGCGCGCGGCGGTTGACGGCTCCGAGGGCAGGCCGAAGAGGGACGAGGCGGGGGGGGGCGAGGGAGGGGAGAGAGGCGCCGCCGCCGCCGCCGCCGCCGCCGCCGCCGCGGTCGTCCTCGGAGGCGCGCACCCAAACCCCTCGAGGCTCCGGCAGCTGGCCTGCGCCGCCGCGAAGGCCGTGGCGGTGATCCGCGCCGGGGGGGGAGGCGGCGGGGGCGCCACCGGGGCCGCTGCGGCGGGGGCGGGGGCCTCCTCGGTGCCCGAGGTCGGGCGCGGGCCGGGGACGGGGCTGCTCGAGCCCCCGGCGTGGCCGGCCGGGTCGAGGGCCGACGCCGCCGCGAGGCGGCTGGCGGAGGCGTTTGCAAGCGGGCCCTGAAGAGAGTGGGGCGGTGGCGCGGGGGAGTCGGTGACTGCCTTTTTTCCCTCTCCCCTCTCGTTTCTTTTTTGTTTTTTTTGCTTTTCTACGCCCGGGTACCTTTTTTTTTGCTATGTAGATTAAGAAATGTGGTAATGATTCTTGTTCTGATGCGGAGAGAAAGAGAGATGAGAGAGATGAGAGAGTTGTAGAGGGGTTGAGGTTGAAAGAGTTTTTTTTTCCCACCGCCCATCGGAAAAGGAGAAAAAACGCCCCGATTGCTGTCGCTTTGAAGAATCGCGGCCCACTGCGATTGATCTTCCGTGTACGAGGGTGCGCTTTCCACTCTCCCTTCCCCCTTGCGAGAGCGCAGGGAGCGAGAGGCGGAGGCGAGAAGCAAAAAGAAGAAGAGACGATTGAAAAAAAAGCCGACGACGAGCGCCGCCGACCGACGACCAACCGACCGACCCCTCTTCCTCTCCCACCACTCCTCCCGCTTCTCCCACAAACGACCGGGCCGCAAAAGGGGCAAAAAGGAAACTCCCGGCGGGATTTGAACCCGCGACTTTTCCCTGATCCGTCCTTGAGCGATTGGCGCTGATAGGAAGGGAACGGTCTATCCACTGACCTACGGGAGCGCGCTAAACTTTCATTTGCGATGGGTGGCAGCCCGATGTCCTTAAGGTGGTCGAACGCTCAACGGCTCGACCTTTTCCCAACTCTGGTCATCTGGCTGCCCAAAGTCTAAACGTATGCAAAATGAATTTCCGGCTCTATATAAAAATTGAGATGGCTTCGAAAAGTGCTCGTGGAAGAGACGGAAGAGCGTCCCTCGCCCCTCCCTCTATTCTTCTTCGGCGCTCGTCGTCGTGGTCGAAAACCCGACTGACGCCGCCACTTTTTTTTTCATTCGATTTTCATTTTTTGCACTCTTTCTCCCCCCCTCTCCCCACCCTCTCTCCCTCCCTCCCCATTTTGCGCAGCTGCGCACTATTTTGAAATAGAAAGTGCGCACACACAAAAAAGAAAAAAAGAAAAAAGGGCGTTCAGCAGTGTTTCTTTTTTTCTCCCCCCCCTTCTCTCCCTCATCCCCCGCGCTCTCTCTACTCTACTCTCTCCTCACCCTTTCGCCCCTACGCCGCCACCTGCTCCTGCGCAGCCTCGTCCACGGCCATCGGTGCGGGAGCGTCAGCAGCTTCGGCGTCGGCGCCAGCGGCGGAGGTGGACCTCGCCCTCTTGGCCTCCTTGCCGTCGCCGTCGCCGTCGCCGCCGTCGTCGGGCGCCACGCTTGACGCCCTCGACCCGCCGCCGCCCTTCTTGCCCTGGCCTCCTCCGGCCCTGGCCCCTGCTCCTCCTTCCTCCTCCTCCTTCTTCTCGGCCTCGACGAGCCTGATCAGCGTGTCGCACCTGCGCGCCAGCTCCTGCGGCGTGCGGCTCTTGAAGTACCAGTCGAAGCGGAAGCGGTGTGACGCGCGGGCGGCGGCCTTGAGCTCTTCCCAGCGGCCGTATCCCAGCTTCTCGACGGAGCAGAGGATGAAGCGGTCCTCCTCCTCGGTGTAGGCCTTGCCCTTGTTGGAGCCTGTTGGTGGTGGTGGTGGGCGGTGGTAGGGGCGCGGGCGGGAAGGCAAGGAAAAGAAAAAAAAGTGAGGGAGTTGTTTTTCTCTCTCTCTCTCTCTCGCGCGCGCGCGCTCTCTCCTGGCTCTCCTCTCTTGTCTCTCTCTAACTTATAAAAAAAAAACGCACCGTACGACAGCCTCAGCTCCGACCACGGGTTCTTGTACTGCGCCAGCTTGGCCCGGATCAGATCCGCGACCTCGGCGTGCCTCGCGAGCCGCTCCTCGCCGCGGTGGATGTTGCGCAGCAGTCGCTCGCTCTCGTTGAGCTCTGAGCAGCGCTGGCGGAAGACCTCCAGGTAGGCCGCGACCTCGGCCTCGGACTTGCCGTCGACCTCGGTCGCGATGCGGACGGGGTCGTTGCGGCCGTACTGTTGTTGGTTTTTTTTTTCAAGAGTGGGAGAAAGAGTGGAAGAAGAAGGTGAGTATTTGTTTTTCCTTGTTCGAAGTGAAAGAGAAGTGCGCTTCTCGCTCGCTGTCGTCGCGCTCCCTCCCTCCCTCTCTAAAGAAAAAAAAAAAAACTCTCCCTCTCCTCCTCACCTTCTCGCACGCCCTGATGAACGCCCCAAAGTCCCTCCTGTTCCAGTTGGCGAACCCGCTGCTCAGCAGCGCCTCCCTCTCCGCGACCTCCTCCTCGGACAGCGGCTGCGGGTCGTCGGGCCCCGGGGCGATCTGAGCCTGCACCACCTCCTCGCTCGCGCCCTGCGCCCTCGCCGACCTCGCCTTTTCGGCCAGCGAGTGCTTGTGCGCCTCGAAGTTCGCCTCCTTCTCGTAGAGCGCGGTGATGCGCGGCACGTCGTAGAACTGGAAGTCCTGCAGCTGCGGCATCTTGGGCAGGCGCGGCGCGGCCGACGCGCGGGGGCCCCCGCCGCCGCCGGGCTTGAGCGTCTGGCGGAAGGCCTCGGCCTCGTTGTACGACTGCACGCGCTTGCGCTCGCGCTTGGGCGGGTCGATCCAGTTGTTGCCGATCAGCGCGCGGAGGGCCTCGCCGTCCGCCCCGGCGGCGGTGGCTGCGTCGCCGCCTTCCTCGCCGTCCTTGTACTCGTAGACGTTGCCGACGCCGCTGTTTTCGAGGTGGGTTTTTCGAGTTTTTTTTTCTTGAGTGAGTTTTTCCCCACGTCGGAAAAAAAAACCTCGACCTCGACCCCCAAAGGGAAAAACAAGAGAAAAGCTTCTTCGCCTCGGCTTCTTGGCTCCGCTTCTTCGCTCCGCTCCTGCTTCGCTCGCATGAAACAAAACAAGAGAAAAGCTTCTTCGCCTCCGCTCCGCTCGAAGAAGAAGAAAGAAGCTTCTTCGCTTCCGCTCCCGCTCCGCTCGAAGGAGAAAACAAGAAAAAGCTTCGGGGCGGAGCGCTTCTTCGCTCCGCTCCAAAGGGGAAAAAAAAACTCACCCGTCGAGTGTAAACTTCATCGCGCCATCGGCAAACTGCTGCATCTTCTGGTTGAGGTCCTCGGTCGCCCTCTCGCCCTTCTTGATGATCGCATCGATGTCTTCGTCGGTCAGCGACGCCGCCTCGGACGAGAAGACCATCTCCGCGCCGTAGCGGACCATCTGCAGCAGGTCCTCCTTGTTGACGTTCTTGCTGGCGTTCTCGGTCAGCCTGCCCTGCTGGATGACCAGCGCGTCGAGCCGCAGCTTCTTGTACGCCTTCTCGATGACCTTCTCCTCGATCGAGTGCTCGACGCAGAGGCGGAAGACCTGGACCTCCTTCTTCTGGCCGATGCGGTGCGCGCGGTCCATCGCCTGGAGGTCCATCTGCGGGTTCCAGTCGGAGTCGTAGAGGACGACGACGTCGGCCGTGTAGAGGTTGATGCCCAGGCCACCTGAGAGGCAAGGGGGTGGGTGGGTGGATGGGGGAGAGAAAGGAGGAGAGAAGAGGGGGATCAGTTTATTTTTTATTTTTTTATTTATTGTTTCCAAAGAAAAAAACCCGAAAAAGAAGAAGAAAAAAACGTCAACTCACCGGCACGCGTCGACAGCAGGAAGATGAACTTCTCGCTCCCCTCGGCGTTGTACGCGTCGATCTGCGCCTCGCGGTCCTCGCCGCTGGTGTTGCCGTCGATGCGGCAGTACTGGTAGCCGCGGAAGAGGCAGTAGTCCTCGAGGATGTCGAGCAGGCGGGTCATCTATGTTTTGAGTTTTTTCGAAAGTTCGGGAAGTTTGAGGTGAGTCTTTCCAGTGCTCTTCTTCGCGCTCTCTCTCTTTCCCTTGCACAGGCCTCGGCAGCGGCAGCAGACGAGCGTCTGTCCATTGTGCGGGTGAGTCGAACTACGAAAAGAAGAAAGAAAGGCGAGAAGGAGGAGAAAGAGAAAGATGTGCTATCTCTTTTTGCTCTTCTCTCGCTCTCGCCCCCGGCTCTCGCCCTCGGAGGGCGACGTCGCCGGGAGCTCCGCCGACCGCGGGCTCCTCCTCGCCGGGAGCTCCGCCGACGCTGCCAGCGGCGCTCCCATTGCCAGCGCCTCCTTCTTCCACCTCTCGAGAAGAGAGGAGGAGGAATAGGTTGGAAGAAAGTAAAAAGCGAAAAGAGCGAAAAGAGGCAACTTCTTCGCTCGCTCGCTCAGCTCGCTCCGCCCGAAGAAGGAAAAAAAACCCACCTGCGAGAAAATCAGCACCCTCGAGTCCCTGCTCTGCAGCTTCGGCAGCAGCTTGTCCAGCAGCACCATCTTCCCGCTCGCCTCCACCAGGTGCTCGCCTGTGGTGTATGGCGGCCCGGGCTCGGTCCCCTGGAACAGGTACGGGTGGTTGCAGCACTTGCGCAGCTGCATCACGACGTTGAGCAGCCTCGACCTGTCGGCGGCGCCGTTGACGGCCTCGATGTCGCGCTGCAGCAGCGCGCTGTAGGTCTTCTTCTGCAGCGCGCTCATGCCGATCTTGAGGATGGTCTCCTTCTTCGGGGGGAGGCCCTTCTCGACGTCCGACTTGAGGCGGCGCAGCAGGAAGGGGCGCAGCACCTTGTGCAGCTGCGACACGACCTCGGTCTCCGCCTCGCCCCCCTCGCCGCCCTCTCCGGCCCCGCCGCCGGGGTCGGTCGTGCTCCCGGCCGAGAACCACTCCTCGAAGGCGTCCGACGAGGAGAACATCTCCGGCAGCAGAAAGTGCAGCAGCGCCCACAGCTCGTGCAGGTTGTTCTGCAGCGGCGTGCCCGTGATCAGCAGCCGGTAGCACGTGTCGAGCCGCTTCACGGCCTGGAAGAGCACGCTCTTCTCGTTCTTGATCCGGTGCGCCTCGTCGATGATCACGTACTTCCACTTGAAGCCGAGGAACGTGGCCTTCTCCTTGATGACCATCTCGAACGACGTCACGCACACGTCGAACGCGCCCTTGACCATGATGTTGGCCTTCTGGTCCGCGCGCTGCGCCTTGTCGCCGTGGAATTTGACGGCCCGGATGACGGGGCACCACTTGCGGAACTCGTTGATCCAGTTGTGCAGCGTCGACTTGGGCACAATGACGAGGTGCGGGCCGGCGATGCCGCGGAACTCGTGGAGGTAGCCCAGCAGCGAGATCGTCTGCAGGGTCTTGCCCAGGCCCATCTTTGATGAAGGGGGGGGAAAGTATTTTGATGGGGGGGGAGAAGAGAAAGGAAAGACATGGAGTGGTGAGCGGGAAAAAGAAAGAGAGGGAGAGAGGGGAGGCGGAACGGAAAAAGAAAAAGAAACCAAAATCCCTCATCTCACCTCGTCGGCCAGGATGCCGTTCATGCTGTTGTCGTAGAGGTGGATCAGCCAGTTGAGCCCTTCCATCTGGTACTTGCGCATCGTGCCCTTGATGACCCCGGGCTGCACCGTCAGGCGGTGGCCCGAGGCGTCGCCGTCCTCGGCGGCCTCGTCCGCGAGCAGCGCCGCGTCCTCGGCGTCCTCCGAGGCGCGGCCCGTTGCGTGTCTCGACTTTTTCTTCTTCTTCGAGGCGGCGTCCTTGGCGTCTGCGGCGTCGGCCTTGGCCGCGGCGACGCCCGAGGGCATAAAGTGCTGGAAGATGTCGGCCTGCTTGAGGAGGAACTGCATGCGCTTCTTGAGGCGCGAAGCCTGCGTTTTTTTTTGTTGGAAAAAGAGGGACAGAGGAAAAGAGGTTGAGGTTTTTTCCCCTTAACGTCACGATCGCTCCGTTTCGAATTCCGACGGTCTTCTCCTTCTTCTTCGCCCTCTTCTTCTTCTCCCGCGCTCTCTCTTTCCCTCGCAGCGCACGCCCACTCGCGCGCATCCACCCATCTCCCTCCTCCCGCCCCCCGCTTCTCTCCCACCTGGTCCGTCGCGAAGTCCTGGTCCTCGGTCGCCTTGAGCCTCTTGAGCTCCTCGGCGCGCGCCCTCTTGACGGCTCTGAGGCGCTCGCGCTCGCGCTTGGCGACCTCGCGGAGGGCCTCGTTGCCCAGGGCGGCCTGTTTGAGTGTTTGAGATGGATGCGTTGTCGTGTGCATGTGGAGAGAGCGAGAGAGAAAGAGAGACGTGAGCGGAAGAAGAAGAAGAAGAGGAAGAAGAAGAAGAAGGAAAGAGGAGACATCAGTCGTCGAAGCAGCGGGGACGACGTCGGTCGTCGTCGGTCTTTGCCGAACTCAGTCGTCCTCGCGATCGTGTTTTTTCTCGAGCCCTCGTACTGCTTTCTGCTTTCCGAAAACTGCGATGAGAGCGCGCGGCAGAGCACAACGCGCCGGTGAAGAGCAAGCAGCAATTAGACGGCGGGAAGGCGTCCGAATCGAGAGGAGGAGCGGAACGTCGATGGTCGAAAAACAATCGATGCTTCTTCTCTTGCTTCCGCCGCTTTGCTTTCCCTCTCTGCCCAACCCCCACCCCAGAACAACACCACTCTGCTTACGTCCTCGGCCTGATCGTCGTCTTCGGAGACGGCGCCCGCGTCGGCGCCAGCCCCGTCGTCGTCATCCATCTCTTCGGCGACCGCGTTGACGTCGACGTCCTCTTCGTCGTCCGACGCCGCGGGGGGCACGGACGCGTTGACGGCCTCAAAGTCCTCGTCGTTGGGCTCCTGTCCCGGAGCCGGAGCGGGCGCCGCCGGGGAGCCGCCGCGGGAGGACATGGTTGGTAAGTGCGAGAGAAGCAGAAGGTGAGTGCTGCGTGTGATTCGCTTGCTTTCTCCGAATCGAAAAAAGTGAGCGAGCGATGGAGATCGACCGCCTTTTTTTTCCCCCCTCTCCCTCAAACTCGTCCACTGATTCCGTCTCTCTTTCTCTTTCTCTTTCCCTCCCTCTCTCGCGACGCAGCGAAAGCTGGAGCGAGTGATCCAGCCAGCTTTCTCCCTATCTCACTCTCTCTCGACACGCTCGTGCGCGAGAGCAAGACACGAGACGATATGTCCGGTCCTGCTGCTGCCGCTGCTCTCTTGTCGTCTTCGACAGCCGTCGTCGCCGCCGTCGCTGGCATGCCTCATCGCTTCCGCTCGACGTCGGTCGGGGCGCCCCGGACAGGTGCGTCTCAGCGTTTCGATTCTGTTTTTCTCTTAGACAGGCGCACGGCTCGTGTTCTCTCGTCGCTGTCGAGCTGCTTGAAGCGAGCAGAAGAGCAGCGGAAGACGTCGGACTCGAAGCGAATGAGTGCGCCGAGACGAAAAACGTGTCGGTGGCGGCCGGGTCTCTCGCTCCCTTCTTTTCTCAACCCTGACTCTTTCTCTTTCCCCCTCCTCCGCCCTCTCTCTCTCTCTCTCTCTCTCTCTCTCTCTCTCTCTCTCTCTCTCTCTCTCTCT
>Ga0114918_10001117_pt1 | contig 23800 bp, 33 predicted proteins | sample LantaG_FD_87015 | JGI IMG/M metagenome (GOLD analysis project Ga0114918, IMG submission 87015) | Deep subsurface microbial communities from Baltic Sea to uncover new lineages of life (NeLLi) - Landsort_02402 metaG | ecosystem: Environmental > Aquatic > Marine > Oceanic > Sediment | place...
TATCTTCACCAGATGTTAATAATCTAAATTTTACTGTTTTTTTACGCATTGGTAATTCAACAGTAAAATACCCATTTTCATCAGGTTCTTCATCAACCCTTTTATATTTTAGTTTAGTTAAATCAACAGTTGTTTTAAACATTGCGTTAGTTCTTGGGTCTGGTACTTGTACACCATATTCTGAACCGTAACTTGAACTACGTAAAAATAATATAATTGCACTTCTATCGCCAGTTAATAAATCGTTAGGATTTACACCAGCAGTTTTAATTTTTCTTTTTAATAATACATCAATAGCTGTACCATTATCAATTAAGGAAGGTGTTGTTAAAATATCTTCATCTTTTGATGTCATATATTCAACAGTAACTTCTTTAAGTCCATTTTTATAAAATTTACCTTTTGATGGTAATTTAATAATTTCATATGAAGTCATTAAATCAGGGTCAGTCTCTTTACTCATAGTTTTTTCAAACTCTTGAGGATTAAAACTATCCATTTTTGGATTTGCATCAGGAGTTAAATTAATCGGTTTAGTTTCATTAGTACCGTGCATTTCTTTATATTTCTTTAAAACATCACCTATTGGTTCTCTTGTTTTAACAGGTTCTTGATTCATATTTTCCATAAAATTATATTTTTTATATTTTTTTATAAATACTCTAAAAAAAATTTTATAAAAATCAAGATTTTTAATTAAGATTCGTATAAGCTAATATAAAAAAATATATATGAGTAGAAATAGATATAAAGAAGAAAAAGATTTTGAAGAATTAACTTCTGTAGATAATACTGGGCGAATACTTGAAATTAAAGCAAATATAAAAAAACTCATAAAACGTGACACTAAAATTTTAGCAAAAAATGATAGTCAAAAAAAATTAATACAATCAATAAAAAATAATGAAATTACGATTTGTGCAGGACCAGCAGGTACTGGAAAGACTTACGTAGCATTAGCACTCGCATTAAGTATATTACGGAAAGAAAATAATAGGTTTAAAACAATTTTTCTGGTTAAATCAGTTACAACATTAAAAAATGAGGAAGTTGGATTTATTAAAGGTGATTTAAAAGATAAAATTGACCCAGCAATGTGGAGTTTCTTTATAAATATAGAGAAAATGATATATAAAACAACATTATCATTATTAATTGCTGAAGATATTATTAGACCAGTTCCTTTAGCATATATTAGAGGCGCAAGTCTGGATGATTGTATTATAATTGCAGATGAAATGCAAAATGTTACCCTTGATAATTCAAGAACATTACTCACAAGAATTGGAAGTAATTCTAAATTAATTGTTCTTGGAGATACAAATCAGGTCGATATGAAAAATAAAAAAGAAAGCTCGTTACATAAAATGTTAGAAATATTTAAGGATGTTGAAAAAATTGGTATTATTGAAATGAGTGAAGAAGATACAAACATCAGAAATCCATTAATTTCAATTATTGAAAATAAATATAGAGAACACATTAATATTGAAAACGAAAAAAAATTACAATATAATAGAAAAAGTATAAATAAACATCAATTAAATGATTGAAGAAAATAAAATATTAGTAATATATGTTGGAGTACAAGGAATCCGAAGTGAAGATATTGAAACATATACTCAAAAAGTGGTAATAAAAATTATGCCACAAATATTTCAAGGTGAAATAATTGTAATTCCTGTTCAATCACTAAATACAAAGATCGAATGTATCAATCCAAAATATATTACAGATGAAGAGTTAATAATTAATCATACTAAATTAATGGTAAGATTAGAAAAAGAACTTGAACATCAATTAAATGAATTAAAAAAACAAAATTATGAGTAAAGAAACTTATTAAAATAATAAACCTATGAAAGAATTAAATTTAGATTATGAAAAATATGGTAATTGTTCTAAAAAAGACACAACCTATGATGAAAAAGTAAAAATATTTGAGGATAATGTGAAGATTATGATGATGAGTTCCACATTTATTGGTCAGATTAGTAAATTAAATTTAGGTGACATGTATGAATTACTTAAAAATGATAATATTTTAATTGCACACTTACCAATATTTAGATATAATGATAGGGTTATGTGTTTTAGCAAAGGTGAAATTAATGATGATTATGAACATGGAAAATATAAAATATTAACCACAAATCAAATCAAAAAATATTTAAATGAAAATTATTTAATTTTCATTTATACTGTTTTTGATACTGAATATGAAGAAAGTGAGGGTTTAAAATATAGAACAATTATATTAAAAGAAGAACTCGAAAATCAATTAGAACAATTAAAAAAATGAAATTATGAGTAAATTAAAAATAGGTATCGATGTTAACGAAGTATTAAGAGCCAGATGGTTACAATTTGATAGGTTTTATGCACAAGAGTTTGATGAAAATGAATTACCAGAAGAACAATTACCATACGTGTATGATTTTTTTGAAAAATATGATTGGAAGGATATTGAGGAAGAAGTGAAAGAAATGCGTGAACCAGAAGATACACCAGATACAATTAATCCTATTGATTATCAAGTTGATGAAAAAGGGGAAGCACCTGCTGATTTTTTAATATTTAAAAAAACTGAGAAGGTTAAACTTACTGCAAGAGAAGTATATAATAGATTTATGTATGAAGATTATTTATTTGAAATTCATGGAGCAGCACCAAAAATGTATGGTCAAATGGATTTAGACGTTAATAATTTTTTACTAAAATATGATGATACTGTAGATTTTACTGTAATGTCTGTCGAAAACCGTTTTAGTATACCACCAACGCTTTTCTTCTTAAGTAAAATCTCAAGCAGATTTAGAAATTATAAGTTTGTTGATAAAGCTGTTGATATGTGGAAAGAAGTTGATGTTCTTATTACAACAGACCCAGAAATATTAAAACTTGGTGCACCTTGGGGTAAGAAAATAATAAAATTAAAACGACCATATAATGAAAATATAAAAGGTGGTTCATTAGAGGTATTACAAATTCATGATTTAACAAATAATAAAGAATTTGAAAAAATAATTAAATATAAAAAACAGTAAAAATGAGTGAAGAATTAGAAAAAACAGCACAAGAAGCTGAAATGGAAAAAATAGAGAAAATTAAAGAATCTCTAAATAAAATATCAAATAAAGAATCAAAATTCTTATTTGTTGTACCAGAATCACAAAGTCCTGCTGCAAGTGTTTATGAAATTTATTTTCATGCAACTGTTGTAAAAAATATGGGATATAATATTATGATAATGGTTGAAAAGGGTGATTATATACCACCTACTTGGGTTGAAAAAGAACTTACTGATCATAAACATGTCTCAATGTCTGACCCAAAACTAATGGTCGGTCCTGAAGACGTAATGATCATTCCAGAGGTTTATACTAATGTAATGGAACAAACAAAAAACTTACCTTGTAAGAGAATTGGTTTATTACAATCTATTGATTATATGATGAATTCACTGATACCGGGAACGGATTGGGCATCATTCAATATTTATGATATTATCACTACTTCTGAAACACTTAAGGAGTTAGTTGAATTATATTATGGTAAAGATAAGTATAATATAATGGTATATGATATTGGAATTCCCGAATATTTTGAAAAATCAAAAATTCCACAAAAACCAATAATTTCAGTAATTGGTAGAAATGCAAATGAAATTTCAAAATTTGTTAAGTTGTTTTATGCTAAATTCCCTCAATATAATTGGGTAACATTTGACCCAATGGTAACTAAAAGCAAACCACCACAACCAATGAGACGAATTGATTTTGCTAAAAGATTACAAGGTAATTTTGCTGCATTATGGATTGATAGAATAGCGTCTTTTGGAACATTTCCATTAGAGTGTATGAAATCAGGAGTTATTCCAATTTCATTAAAACCAGATATTATTCCTGATTACATGATCGAAAGAGATAGTGATGGTAAACCAGCCAAAATAATTGAGGGTGGTGGTATTTGGAGTGATAGTTATTATGATCTCCCATTATTAGTTGGTGAAGTTTTAATTAAGTTTTTAGATGATGGTATTAAAAATGAGTTATATGTAAAAATGGATAGTATCGTTGCTAAATATACTCAGGTTGCTGCTGAAGAAAAATTAGAAAAAATATATGGTGATGTTATTAAAGAAAGAACATTAATATTTGAAGCAGCACTAGCAACAAAAGTTGATGTTGCACCAACACAAGAAGAAGAAATAAAAAAATAATATTAAAACTAAATAAATAAAAAATGAATATATCAATAATAATTCCTATTCACGAATATTCTGAAGTAGTTTCAGAATATTTAAATAAGGCAATCGAATCGATTACCAAACAAAATGAAACTAAAGAACTTCCACAAATACTTTTAGTTTATCCAGCAGATGAACATACAAATGTTTCAGAATTTAGAGTTTCAATGTTTGAAAAATATAATGGAATTTTAAATCAAGAGAATTTTCTTTTAATTAAAAATGATGGTATAACTGATTATCAAACACAAGTAAATCTAGGGGTTAAGTCAGTAAATACTGATTATTTCTCAGTACTTGAATTTGATGATCAATATTCAAATAATTACATAAAAAATGCAACATCATACATTGAAGCATATCCTGAAATTGATGTGTTCTTAACTATGATGATTGAAGTAAATGATAAAAATGAGGGTATTAAATTAACAAATGAAACTGTTTGGGCACAACAATTTGTTGGCGAAAACGGCGAAATGGGTTATTTAAATTCCAATGCCCTAAAACAATATACTGATTTTAAATTATCTGGTGCAATTATTAAAAAATCTGATTTTGAAAATCTGGGTGGGTATAAGTCAAACATTAAATTAACATTTATGTATGAATATTTACTTAGAGCATTAAATAATGCTTCAAAAATATATAGTATTCCAAAAATTGGATATAAACATTTAGCGACCAGAGAAGGTAGTTTATTTGATACATATTTAAAAACAATGCCAGTTGATGAAAGAAAATTTTGGTTTGAAACAGCGACGAAAGAATCTAATTTCATTAACGATAGAATAATTGATTTATCAGGACTACAAAAAGTGGTTACAGGATAACTATAAATTATATGAGTACTATTGAAAGTAAACCATATTTTGCTGAAAAAGAAGAACAAGCAGTTATAGATTATATTAATTCTGATTCGCTGGAAGAAAAAAATAGAATCTATAATAATATTCTTATCGAACCTTTTCGAAAAATGATTGAGTCAATATTAAGACGATATCCAATACATATTGGAAATTATGATATGGAAGAGGTTGAATCAAACGCACTTACGCATTTGATTGAGCATATGGTTAAATTTAATCCAAATAAAATAACTAAATCTGGAAATAAAACTAAAGCATTTAGCTATTGTCAGACAATCATTAGAAATTATTATAAAGACCATAGTAAAAAAAGTTATAATGAAAAGAAAACTAATTTATGTTTTGATGATTATGTTGATGAAATTAATGGGAATGTTGAAAATAGTTATGAGATTGAAACTGAACAGCATCAACTTGAAATATTAATTAATGGTGTTGTTGAAAAAATTGAAGATAAAATCGATAATGACCCAACAATAAAGAAAAATGAGATTATTGTTGGGGATGCTATTGTAAATATTCTGAAAAATTGGGAAGTTTTATTTATGGAAGACACACCAGAAGGAACATATAATAAAAGAATAACAAATAAATTTGCTAAAAATAAAATTTTATTATACTTAAAAGAACAAACAGGATTATCAACAAAGGAAATAAGAGTCGGTATTAAACCATTTAAAGAAATCTATTTTGTTGAAAAGATTGGTTATATTGACGATTAAATTTAAAATTATGAATAAATTTTTATTAAAAAATGAAAAAAATTTTGATGATCTTAATAAATATATTGATGATCATTATAATGATATTCGAATCATAATAACGTCTCCTGAATTATTTCAATATTTCAAAGAATGCTATTCTGATGAGAATGATGTCAAAAAAACATTTAATAGTGAATTCTTGATGTATCGTGGTAAAAGGATGATTGTAGATGATTATTGTCCCGCACCAAAAATTTATTTTCTTAGAAAAAGTAATAGCATTAATTTTAATCTACCATGTATTTGTGGAATTTATAGTGATGAAGAACACCAATAAATAAATAAAAAAGTATTTATATGTACTAAAACTATAAATAATAAAAATAAAAAATCTATATGCTATGGCAAGACCAAAACGTAAAAAATTAGACTTTACTGAAGAAAGTGTTAATAAACTACTTCAGGAAATATATGATGAAAGTCACAATCAAAAAGCAAAAATTGTAAGATTATTCAATAAATGGGAAACTAAAGTAAAGGAAAGTGGTGAGGTTCAAGCTATTGGTGATCAAATTGTTAAACTAATTGCTGCCGAAGCTAAAAATCAAGATCAGAAAATTTTACTTCTTAGATATTTAAAAGAAATTGTTTTTGAAAAAAAGAATGGTAATACTACAACTAGTAATACTGAAGCTGAAAGCGGTGAATTAAGTACTGATAGAAAAAACGAGTTGATGGATTTTGTTAGAAAAGAAGTTGATGTAAAAAAGAATAGTAAATAATGAGTTTAGCTGATAATAAAAGGTCAATTTTTACTACGATTGGTTCGTACACATCATTAATGAAGCAAAGTGATAAAATACGACAAACCGATTTATTTCCATCAATTAATAATAAAAAAGATATTGTCCCTTTTTTACTTGATGTATTAAAAACTGTTGTAGGTACTGAAGCATTGAAAGAAGCTATTGGTGGTATGTTCGGTAAACTAATTGATGATATTGAACCACAGCTTAAAACAGTATTAAAAAAACAATTTATACAAAGTAATTCCGATGACTTATTACCAACAGCAACTAGTATTACTATTCCAGTAAAAGATATTGATGTTAATGGAAAATTAAAAATCGACCCAACATCTGATGAGGGTGGGTTAGTATTTGACAATAGTAAACCAAATTTCGATAAAACAGCATATGATGCAATTTCAAATAGTGGTACTGAAAAAACATTTAGTGTATTATCAGTCACGCACGATTCAATATTGGATAACTTTGAGGTAAAATCTAGTCTTGCATCAAACGTTACTATTGGTAGTTTTTTTACAACATTTATTGATGATGCTGAAATTATTAATAAAAAAGAAATTACTGCTAATGTAATGGATGCACTTTATGGTACACTTGCAAAAAAACAAGGAAAAACAGTTGAACAAAACTATGAAGAATTAAAGGTTAGAAAATTATTAGAACAAGTACTTAATGATGATGATAGTTTCATAATTCCTCCAGAAGATTTGGATGGGTTGTTAGTAAAAGCTAATGAACTAAGTGAAGGAATATTAAATTACGATATGGGTTGTGGGTTAATGGAAGCTGAACTGAATTTTGATGATCTTGATAATATGGTAAATAATGTATTTGGGTCAACAGACCCATTATTTATTGGTAATCAATTTGAATCAACAATACTTAAAAGTACGAGTGGTAGTACAGTTACTCAAGAAGCAACACAACAAAATATGCAAACAATTAAAGATAATTTTTTTCAAAAAATTATTAATGTGTTTACATTAGCGTTATTGAGTGCCGTGACAACAGCACCACAAATACGGGTTTTATTAGGGATGATGAGTGCGTTGCAAAATGGAGGTGTTGTTAAACTTGCTAAAGCAAGTGAGGACATGGATAATTTTAAAACATGTATTAAATGTATGTCAAAAGAAATAATGAGATTAGTAGCTAAATTTATTTTTGATTTAGCTGTTCTATATTTAATAAAATTAATTAAACCAGTAATAACTAAAGTAGTAAAAGAAAAAATAAACCAATATGTTGGTATAATTAAAAGTTTAACAGGAGCAAATAAAATAATATAAAATGATAGTAGACCAAAAATTAAACAAACAAATTGTAGGGGTTTATCTTATTGATGGAATGATCGAAGGTACACAGCTTGCTACAACAAAAAAACCAAATTTATTTAGAAGAATTATAATGAAACTATTTATTGGGTGGAAATGGATTAACATTCAAGAATTAAAAAAATAAGAAATGGCAATTGATTTTAATAGTATTGATGCGATTATTGGGGGGTTTGATAAAATATTAAATCTCTCATCCGTTGGCGGACCACCACCCGTACCAACACCACTTATGTTAGTTGGTGTACCATTACGTGCTGGTTTATCACCAACTAAAATAGCCTCACGTATTATCGGTAGAAAATCTGAAGCTGGTTTACCTGTTGGTGCATTACCATCTGGTGCAATTAATCCAGATGAAATTATGGAAAGAATTAGAATCGAAGAAATTGTCAAGGCACTTCAAGAAGATGCTCTTATTTCAATAGCAATTCCACCGGGGATTACCCTAACAGCAGCAGGGATTTCTGCTGCGGGACCCGTTACTGTATTCGGTTCAACAATAACATTTTCAAAAGGTTATGGAGTGATGCAATAATGGAAAATTTAGATAAATATACACCAATCGAACTACAAAAAATGTCTAATGATATTGTTATGAAACATGAAGCATTAAAAGATGATATTATTAAACACACATATAAACTTGAAGAGATTGAAAATTTAATTAATGAGAAAAGTAAGGAATTAGAAGAACTTGAAAAAAATTACGTGAAAATTATTGAAAAATTAGTAGAATAATGGGATTTGATAAGCCAATTATACAAACAAGTAACCCATATAAAGTGGAACACGCTACTCTTAATAGAAATAGGACAATTTTCTATGGGGAAGTCATTAGTATTGATGATGAAACTGATGGTGGTAGAATTAAAGTTAGAATTCCAGATATTGATGATAGAACAGCTAATACTGATTTACCTGAAGCATATCCATTATTACCAAAATTCTTCCACATTTATCCGCAAGTTGGTGAAATGGTTAGAATTTTTATCGAAGATACTAAGTTTCCAGAAAGAAGTAGATTTTGGATGGGTAGTATCATATCTCAACCACAAAAAATTGGTTTTGATTCAAGATTTAGCGCACTTTCAACAACGAATCTTGGATTAACTAAACCTGAAAAAGCACCATCAACTTATCCAGATGCTGCTGGTGTCTTTCCATTAAAAACTGATATTGCTATTGTTGGTAAAGTAAATACCGATATTATTTTAAGAATAAATGAAGTGCATATTAGAGCAGGTAAACATGAGAATAACGATATTTTAAAATTAAATATTAAAAATCCCGCAGACATTAGTATGATTTATGAACCAATTAGTGGTGATAGTAATACTTATTATAGTAACACAATTATTATGAGTGATAAAATTGCTTTAATTTCTCATAATGGCAACCCTCAATTTAAAGCTGCTAGAGTGGGTCAGGATGATAGATCAAGAATATTTAATACTGGACATCCAATTGCTCGTGGGGATGTCGTAGTTGAAGCCTTAGAGGTACTGAGGATTGCTATACTCGGTCATCTTCATGGATATTCTGGATTACCTGCCGATAAAACTGCAATAATTAAAAAACTTGAAAATTTACAATTTAATAATATTCTACAAAAAAATATTGTAACAAATTAAAATTTTCATATATTTGTCGTAATGAATATTCAAATTCCAGATAAATTATTTACAACATTTAACGATATTACGTTTCATGATGAACCACATAAGTATTATGTGGGTGATAAAGAATTAATTAGTGTTACTACGTTAATTCATAGATATCAAGAAATATTTGATGAAGATTATTGGTCAAAATATAAGAGCAATGAACTTGGTCTTACACAAAAAGAAATATTACGTGCGTGGAATTTTATAAATAAAAAGGGAACAATTAAAGGTTCAGCAATTCATGATTATGCTGAGAACCGTTTTTTAAATAAAAAATTTCCATATCCAAAACAAACGATTCTTGATGAATTTGGTTTTGACCCTGTTTTAGATGAATATTTAATAACAAAAAAACATGTTGATAATTTCCATAAGGATGTATATGGTAAATTAATTCCAATAAGAACTGAAATGGTTGTTTATGATAGAGAATCATTAATCGCTGGTATGCTCGATATATTGTTTTATAATGTTAAAGCTAAAGAGTTTCAAATTTGGGATTATAAAACAAACAAAAAATTTGATAAACAAATGAGTTCAAGACATTTTAGTGATGAATTATTTATGTTAGAAGATTGTGATTTAGAAATTTATTCATTACAATTATCAATGTATAAATTAATTATTGAAAAAAATACTGGAATTAAACTTGGAAAATCATATGTTGTTTGGTTTAGTCACAATAATGATAATTATGAAGTTATTGAAACTAAAGATAGATCATATTATGTAAATACGATTATTAATAAAAGAATCGCTGAATTAGCTGCATAACATGACAGACGATAAAGTAAATACGATAGTAGATATTTATCAAACATTAATAGATTTGAAAAAGAATGGAACTTTAGTTGATTTAGATTTTAATTGGGACGAAGAAAACAATACTTTGGAAATAAAAACTGTTCCTAAACAAGTTATCAAACATATTCAACTGAATTTTACCGTCACACCAACTGGAATAGATTTTGATGATTTTTAAATATAAAGCCACTCGAAAGTGGCTTTATAATTTCTAAATGTTTCTTAAAGATTAAGAACACATCTCCACGGTTGGAGTTCTAATGTGATATTAGTTAATTCATCATTAGCATAATCGTTTTCTCCGAAATCAATACTTACTATTTGACATTGTTCTAAAGTCCATTTTTCAACTTCAACACCTGTCGGGTCTAATGATTTTAATGTGATATCTTTTTTATATCCTGCTGCATATCCCATACGACCAGTAAGTGATTCAGCATGTAAACGAACCCATTCCATAAGTTGTTGTGATGTGGAAGGTCCTATTGGGTCAAGAAACGTTACAGACATACTATCCCATGTATATCTACCTGCAACATAGTTTTGTTCGTTCATATATTGAATTGGAACACTATTAATTTTCATTGAAGGTCTTTTGAATTTTTGGACTTTCCAAGTTTGAATTCCTAGCGAGTTATCAAATACGGCAAAGAACCTATTAACTCTCTTTGGTTCGTAATCGAACGGCATCGCTCTTAACATTGTTTCTTCTGCTGCCATTTTATCTATTTATTAATTATATTTCTTATTTTATAATAAATACTCTAGTATTTGAAAATCTTATTAATTAACCCAATAATTTTTATTTTGGCATTTGACCAGTCCTTTGAAACACTCTAAGTTCTGTTGTGCTTAAACTTTCTAAAGTTCTTGGTTCTGGTTTTTTCTCGACAATATTATCTTCCAATTCTTTTTCAAGAGCTAGTTCATCTTTATTAATTACACTTTCTAATGTTGTTTCTATTGTTTCTTCTTTAGGAATTATGTCTTTTTCAACAACTTTTTTCTTAAAAAATCTATTTACTGTTGATGTTTTTTTCTTTTTTGCCATAATTATCAATTTTATTATTATTATTATTATTTAATATAAATAGTTATAAATAAAAAACCACTACGATTGTAGTGGTTTTTTAAATTATCTCTAATAAATATTAAAGGTCATCAAATGATGCACCAGTTGGTGTTATTGTAAACGTAATACCAATAAATTCAAGAGAACGTGTTGGTTTTAAGAATATTTCACCATATAATTCATTTCTATCTAATGTTTCAGTAGTATTATTACTAGCATCCATTTTAATTCTGAAATCAGTCAAACCTCTTTCTCTTTTAATACTATCAAGAATTGGGTTTACTTTAGTTAAGAATTGGTCAATTATTTCTTGATCATTTTGGTCAAATAAAAGTCTAATTGAAATATTAGAAATAAGAATTTTAATTTGAAGTAATAATCTACGAACATTAATTCTATCAAGAGCAGTTTCTTTAACTTGAAGAGTTTTCTGTCCAAAAATTGCAGTTCCAACATCAGCGAATTGAACTAATGGATTGATTCTACCCTTATAAATAGTGTCACGTGCTTCCTGTGATAATCTATACATTGGTTTAATTGCATTAGTTACACCACGAGTTAAACCAGCAGGTGCGAACCAAGGGAATTTCACATTATCTGTAAATGCCATAGCTCTTACAACTTCACCAGTTGGTGGAATATAAACTTTAACATTATTATAAGAGTCATTCATCTGTATCCAAGGGAAATATGTTGCAGAATAGCTACTATCAATTGCAGTATCATCTAATAATTGAGCAATTTCAGTTGCTACAACAATATCTTCTTTTCCACTACCACCAACAGTAGGAACAATATAACCAGCTAATTCAGGAGCGTCAATAACATATAATGTATCTGTTCTCTGAGTTTCAACCATATCAATTGTAGCTTGAACTAATGATGTTTGATCTACCCAATTGATGCCCGGTGTGGCTAAAAGATTAATCGTAACATTTTCAGGATTTGAAAAAGTGTTTATTGCCAATTCCCATGCCTGATAATCATTTGTTGGAACAACTAATGGTTGACTAGGATGCCCACTTTGTCTTCCACCCTGTACATAACCATCTGTGTATGAACGTTCTCTTCTATTAACATCCCAACCATCAAAACCACCAGCAGGAGCAAAAGTAAATTTTCTTGTTTTAATACTATAATATGGATTTGTTATATCGTCAGTATCATTATATGTTCTAAATTTTCCAGCACCAACTTCAAATTCACCATTCATGTATGATGTACCTGTTGCACCTGAGTCCATATGATATCCTTTAGATTTAGTAAAACCAGTACTCTGTTGTCCTGAATAATAGTTTACAAAATTAAAGAAATTTTGATTTATACCATCATTTGTATATGCTGTTTCAGAAACACCAAGATATGTTTTATTTATATTATCAGTGTCTGCGTAAGACGTTTTATAAAATATTTTTGGTGATATACCTTCACTTACAGCATCACCAGTAACTGCTGTAGTATAACTATGTTGAAGATATCCTTCAAAACCAGCAGGAAATACGTCAACAGAAAGATTATCTTCCATTTCAACCATAACATACTTACTTTTAAGTGTATATTCACCATCTGAAGTCCCTATACGTTGACCAATATAGCTTGATTGTCCTTTAATTAATGAACAATTACTATAAGTTTCTAAAATAATTGGATTCGCATCAGTATCGTAGAATGAACGAATAATAACATCAAATTGTTTTAGGTGTGGGTCAATATTACCAATAGTTATTTTAATTTCTTGATTCGCACTATCACCATCAGAAATACTAATAAACTTAAATAATCTATTAATAACATTACCTTTTAATTGAGATACAACCCAAGGTGTTTCAGGTGTTTGAAATGATATTTCATAATCACTAAAATAATCAGTAGTACCTGTAACCATAACAGTATTGATACCATAACCAATTCCATCATTATCAAGTTTCTTAATAAGATCAGGATAAATTGCCTCTGTCCAAATCATTGTTGATTTATCTTTTGCTTTACTACCAATAACATTAGGTAAGAAACTAGCATCATTTGGATTTAACGAAACGTTATATGTTGCAGTAGTTGTACCACTTGAAGCAACTAAATTAAATTCCCCAAAAAGGTCACCAGTTGGACTTATTATTGAATCTATTGTTGTGTTACTAGTAATTACAAGATTAGTTGTATCGAATTCAGTAACAGGAATTGAATCAATTGGTGTTGTTGAATCACCCCTACTTCTAATTACAGCTAAAACCATACCTTCATAATCTGATAATGATGTTCCTGTCATTACTGATGTTGTACCACTAACTGTACCTAATCCTGTTGTACTACTATATGTTAGTACTTCAAAATATGTTACTACATTACCAAAACCAGTTGTTCCAGTCTTTTCCCAGCCAGTACTAGTTGTTCCAGTTTGACCGATATTACTTATAGCAACACCTAAAAATGCACTATCAGTAAATGCTGTTGAACCAAATGTGACTGTTGAACTAAGACCTGTTGTTGATGAGTCAACACCAGCACTCATTGTGATATTCCAAGCAGTACCTGCTTTATATCCACTAAGTCCAAGGACTCTAGTAACCCAAAGTTGTTGTGCTTCTTCTAAAAATGAATTAGCAACATAAGGTAATTGATATTGAAGATTCCCATCAGGAAATCTTGTAACACTTTGATTTCCAAACCTATTTGAAAATTGTGTTTGGTCTTGTATGAAAACTGGTTCAAATGCGGGACCCTTTAGTGTTTCACCAGCAACCCCTAATGTTGTTATACCGACATTACGTGTTACATAAGTTAAGTCACGTTCTTTAAATTTTACGCCCGGAGAAGTAAATACGAAATCTGCCATATTGTTTATTGTTTAATTATTTATTATTTTTATTTCAATGTTATTACATGTTCTTTTCAAATAAATACTAAAAAAATACCGAAAAGGTGTATTATATAAAATAATATAAATTTGTTATTTTTCACTAAACACCAATTCGTTAGTTTATTATATATATTTTCTTAAATTTTGAAAAATTTTAGATTTTTTTGGATAAAATCGATTAAATTTCAAAAAAAATATTTTTCAGAAAATTTAATTTTTTTTGGTTTTTTCTCGTATTAGTATTTATATTAAACAATTTACTTATGAATAAATCACAAAAAATTTACTTTAGTACAGGTGATACAGGAAATAATAATCTTGATAAATATGTAAAGGTTAAACTTGAACAAGATGTTGAGACTCTTGAATTTATGTCAATAAAACTTGGTACTACTGATGTGTATCAAAATTTTAATGCCGATTATGGTGTTCTTGTTGGAAGAGTACTTGCTAATGGTGGAATTGGTATTCCAAATGCTAAAATTAGTATATTTATTTCGTTAACCGATGAAGATGCAGAAAATGAGGAAATTTATAGTGTTTATCCATATAAAACACCAAGAGATAAAAATAATGAGGGAAAGAGATATAATTTATTACCACGTGTTTCTAAAATTAATCCAGAAACACAACAACCCGAACCAAAACAGGCATTTGGTAGTTTTCCAATTAAAGAAGAAGTTGTTACAAATCCACCATTTCTTGCAACATATAAAAAATATTATAAATATACAGCACTTACAAATGATGCTGGGGATTATATGATATTTGGTGTTCCAACAGGTACACAAACTATTCATCTTAGTGTTGATATAACTGATATTGGTGAATATAGTATGAATCCTGCTGCAATGATTCAAAACCTTGGGTATTCTTCAAGTTTATTTACTAATTATGGTACGACAATTAAACCAAGTAGAGATTTAGGTGATTTACCAAATATTGAAACTCAAGAAATTACTGTTGATATAATACCATTTTGGGGTGATACTGAAAATTTCGAAATTGGAATTAATAGACAGGATTTTAGAGTTCGTGCAATACTTACCAACACTTTTACTATTTTTGGTAGTGCTTTTACCGATAGTGACTTAACTATGAGAGGTACTGAAGATAATGATAAACCAAACGAAAGGGAAATTAGAGATTTATTTTTTATATACCCTAAAGGTTCTTCATCAGAAGGTTTCTCGCTTTCAGCAAAAAGAATTGGAAAGATTAAAGAAACAATTTATTATTATCCATCAGAAATGACTGATGCTGAGATTGATAATGCTGACCCAGAAACTGACATGAAAGTACTTGACCCCAGTGAATATTCTGTTTATAAACGTAATGGTGATTTTGCTTTTATTATTAATTGTAATAGAGATAAAATAATCACTGATGAGTTAGGTGAGAAGATTTCTGTTGATTATGATTATCCTGATGGTGTTTTCACAACATTTAGAGGATTTATCACACTTGAATATACTGAAGAAGAACTCCCAATGATAGCTACCAGTGGTTTAGAAGAATCAGACGTTTTTAATGTGGGTACAATCAAAGAAAAAAATAGAACATACCCATTAAGACTGAAATTTAAATTTCCACAACATGCTGGAGGTCATGCAAGTTTTAATTATATTACTAGTGATAATAATAACAATAATGCGTGGCGAAAACAACACATGAAATTCGAAGCGCAAAAATTTTATAGTTTTTCTAAATTTCATGGAACTGTTGCTAATAATGCTGATAGAGATGATGATTCCGAAAACGGTCAATTCCCATTAAAAGAAGATTTATTTTTTAAAGCGGATAAAGTAAATTGGGCAGACAGAAATAAGGAAGAAAATGTTGGTATTATTTACAACGATACTGGTGAAATGGTATCTAATTCTAGTGATAGATTTGGGGCAAATTGGTTAAATCTCAGTGTTTATTTTCCACAAACAGGATATGCATTAAATTCGCTTAGTGCGATTAAACGTGTTAGAACATCAGACTTTTTAGCGACACAATGGGAAGATAATACATCAAGAAATGCTTATTTTGTTTTTGATAATTCAATGGCGATTGCTGCTGGTCAAATTAATACTAAATGGTATGGACGATCTGATTTACATTGGACTGATATAATTGAAGTACCATTAAATGACATAATTAAAATGAGTAATACCGATAAAGGATTTACTAATAATGATGTTACGGGATTAAATGGATTATATAGAAATGGTACTTACACTCCACCAGTAACTGATTGGAAGGGTGATTGGGACACAGCATGTCCATATAAAGGTGGTCAAATAGGTGGTATTCCAGATAATGGTGTTGACCCAAAAACATATTTTTTTAAAGGGGTTAATACTGCTGATTGTATTCAATTTTTATATGAGTTAGGTTTAATAATATAAAATTTCTTTAATGGTATTTATATTATATGGATAAAAAGGTAGAAATATTACTTGGTAGTGAGAAAAATATTATTTCAGTTAATACTGACTCATACGATAAGGTTGAACTAAATAATAAGACATCAGAACTTACAGAATTTAATGTGAATGATGTTGTAAATTCTACTGAACAATTTAATATTGAAAGAGAAAATAACCCAATTTATAGAATATATGGTAGAATTGAATATTTATCATTACTTAATGGATTAGTTAATAATTATACTCAACTCGACGATTATTTTACTCCAAACTATACAGACACATCAAAAAACATATTAAATTCATTTGATTTTTATCTTGTAAAACCATCAGTAAGTGGTTATACTGAATTTATTGGTACTAATGAATATGTTAGACATTTTCAAGTAATCGCAACACCAGATGAATTTGAACTATATCCAGCAGGTTTTTCTAATAATGTATATGGTGAACAAACATACACATTTAGTTTTAATGAAGATTTTGATATTAGCGAATATTTTGATAATTTTGGGTTTCCAGTAACAGAATTATTTCTATATGCACAATATAAATTAAAAGCAAATGGAAATTATGTTGCTGAAACAATGAAATATTCATTCTTTATTAACGGTGGTGCTATATCAAAAAGTAATTTTCCAACAACAACCTTTAATATTGGTGATTATATATCAACAGCAACAGGAAGTAGAATTGGTGATAAAATTAATTATAATAAAGAAGAATTCACACAAACTCAAATAGCCGAACAAAAATTTTATATTACTACTGAATATTGGACAAGTAATAATCAATCAAAAAATCTAGTTTGGGTTTATAATCCTTTCATTCCATTTAGATTAAGATATTTTAGTGAAGAATTGAATAATACAAATACTGGTAGCACATCATATGATATAGCAAATTCAATTCCAGATTATGCAACAAAATTAGATGATGATGGAAATTATGTGTGGCGTGATATTAATCCACAAGGATATACTGAACCTTTAACTGGTGTTGGGGTTGATTACCCATTTTTTAATGGAAAAAGATATTTATTTTCTCCAATCATACTTTCAGTTTTACCAGATTTAACTGATTCAAATACTCTTGCAGTATTTAATGAAATTTGGTATACAAGATATACAACAAATTTAGATATAACACCAACAGATGATTTAGATAATATAGGAAAGCCATGTCAATAAAAAGAATAATAAAATCTAACGGTAATGATAACAACCTAAAATTTTCATTAGGGTCTAGTATTAATTTCGTTGATTATCAACAAGAAATTGATAATACTGTGGAAGAAACTAAAAAAAAATTAATTAATACGATTGTTGATTATGAAGTACGTAGGTTTACATATAAATCAGATAAAGAAACATTACTTAGTTTTGTTTTTACAAATAGTGACGGGTCGTTTTATTATAGTAATTTCGCATTAATCGGATTTACACCAATAGAGTTTATATTTAATGCAGATGTGGTACGTAACAGTTTTTTTATTGTAGATTATTATGATACTTATGATAGTAATACACAAACAAAAATTTTTACATCATACATGACTCAATTAGTAAATGAAAATAAAGTACCTTCATATACAGTTTCTCCTGAAAATGAAAATCAGTTTTGTACTTTAAATATTCCTAAATCATATCTTGATATTAATACTGAACTTGGTTATAGTATAATTAGAGGTTACATTAAATTAAGTTTATATAATGCTAAAGACGGTAAGGTTTATTTGTTTTATAATAAAGCAAATGAAACTCTTAGTACTGAAGAAAAAATGTATTTTAAAACCACATTATATCTTAATACTATGGAATGGAAATGGGATTTAGAATCTACACAAGCATATCAAATACCAATATCGAACTCATATGTTAATAAAGTTAATAATACGTTTACTACGTTTGATAATAATAAACAAACATATCCAGAAGGAAATATATTTAAAGATGGTACTTATGAAACAGAATAACTAATTTTTGTTTTTCTAATTGTTTTAACAATTTCAAATTCCTTTTCATCTTGAATGAACCCTAAAATTTTTAAAGCATATTTTGATACAAAAAACCTATCACCATCAATATTTTCGATTGGATTACTTTCTGCAAATCCCTCAAATAACAATACCAATGGATTACCATTAACCCAAACATAATCTTGTCGTGATGCAAAGTTTTTAAGTACTTGTTCATCATATTTATTGACATCAACACGATATTTTGTAAATAAAGCTACTTCATATATCATATCAACATTTACTGGTTCAGGCATTTTAAATTGTAGAAAAATTTCTTGACCCTCATCAAGAATAGGTACGTTTACATATCTAAATTTTTTAGGTTGTGGAATTCTATATTTACTACCAAGTCTTGTGCCCGGTTGTTTATCAATACGTCTTACTGTAATATATGGTGTTGGAACGTTTTTATCATCATCCATAAACTTCCAAGTTTTACTAAATTCTCCCCAACGATCATTATCGAGATAGAATGTTGGAACTAATCTATTATCTAATGTTAATTGCATACCTTTATCATTTACATAATCAAAAAGTGATGCATCAAGGTCTTCAAGTAAAATAGTTCTTGGCAAATACTTACTATTAGTATTTGTTTTAGCCATAAGTTCAGCAATTCTATCAAACCCATATTCAAGATACTTAGTACCAATATCTGGTGGATTAGTATCAATACTTAATTTTATTTTTTTTGGAAGTGACATTTAATCTTTTTATATAAATACTCTTTGATTTTAATTATTTATTACCTATATTTACCACCTATTAAACTTATAATATGCTCGTAGAACGAAAAGAAATTAATAACGAAGATGGTAGTATTGGTTATATTGAATCAGTGTTTAAATCTGAAAATATACTCAAAACAACATATTTCCCTAAAAATGAGAGACTCTATATTGCATTTAGTCGTGGTGATACATACTCTTATGGGAATATTAGTGAAGAATTTTATGAAGAATTTGAAGAAGCGGAATCTCATGGCAAATTTTTCTATAAAAATATAAATAAGAAATCAGAATATCCTTATCGTAGAGAATTTACACTTTATCCGAATGAAGTGCAAGGACTTAAGGAAGTTGTAGAAAACCATAAACCTGATGAAGATGAATAATACTGAAGAATATAGGAATCTAATTTCATTGCTTCAAGAAGCATTAAAGTTTTATGCTAATGCCGATAATTATGAAAAGAATGTTACTTATCCTAAATACAGTGAACTATTTTCTTATATTGAAATGGATGTTGGAACACAAGCCAGATTCGCATTGAAACAAGTTCAAGATACTCTTGATATGAAACAAAAAATGGAAGAAGATTATGAAAAACTTATAGATGAAGCAAAAAAAGCACTTGGAAATGTTGAAGATATTCCAACTGATCTTATGGATACTATGAAAACACTAAAAGATATTAATGATGGAAATTAAATTTAAAAAATTAATACCAGAAGCTAAAACACCGTATAGAAAATATGATGTTGATGCAGGATTTGATTTATTTTGCACATCAATTGAAGAAAAACCAGAATACATCCAATATAATACAGGAATAGCTGTTGAAATTCCAGAAGGTTATGTTGGGTTAATTTTTCCAAGAAGTTCTGTAACTAAATATGATTTAATGTTAAAAAACTCAATTGGTGTTATTGATGCCAGTTACAGAGGCGAAATAATGTGTAGATTCTTTGAAACTAAAGAAATTAAAGATTATATTGAAATTGAAAATGCTGGTGTTATAAATATGGTACATAATCTTCGTAATGGAAGAAAGGTTTATAAGGTTGGGGAACGTGTTGCACAAATTGTGTTCATGGAAATACCAAAAATAACATTAGTCGAAACAGAAGAACTCTCTAGTACTGAACGTGGTGATGGTGGTTTCGGACACACAGGTAAAAAATAATAATAAGTAAAATAATAAATATTATGAAAGGTACAACTGGAAACAGATTAAGAAGAGAAAATGCAAAGAAAATGCTTGAAGCACAACTTAAACGTGGTACAAAACCAGAAAAGGTTGATGGAAAAACAACACGTAATATGATTCCATTAACTGATGCTAATAGGAAGCGTATTGAACGTGAAATTGAAAATATAAATAATAAGAAAAGTAAAACTACTTTTGTATAATGAAACAATATTTAGATTTATTAGAAAACATCCTTGATAATGGTGTTGAAAAAGAAAGTGGTAGAGCAAATATGCCGAACACTAGAGGTATATCTCACGGTGTAATCCAAATGGATTTACAAGATGGGTTTCCATTACTTACAACTAAGAAAATGTATTGGAAAGGTATTGTACACGAACTCCTATGGTTTCTTAGGGGAGATACTAATATTGCATATCTTGTGAATAATAATGTGAATATCTGGAATGGAGACGCTTATAGATGGTATTTGAAATATAATGAAAATAATAGTCATGGGACTCCACCGTTAACGATGGAACAATTTATTAATGAGATAAAAATGGGTGGACACGTAAATCCCCATTTTGTTAATACTGATTATTATCTTGGTGATTTAGGTAAAGTTTATGGTTACCAATGGCGTAATCAAAACGGTGTTGATCAAATAAAAGAGGTTTTAGATGGGTTAAAATCAAATCCTTATAGCCGTTATCATATTATTGATGGTTGGAATAAGGCAGATTTTAAAGATATGGCACTTCCACCATGTCATTTACTTTATCAGTTTATTGTAAGACCATTAGATACTATTGAAAGAACAGAATTAGCTTGGAAAATTGGGTTAGAATCTGAATACAGGGAGAATTTACCGAAAATGGTAGAAGAGTGGGATATTTGGTTTGATGAAAGAAATGTACCAAAGTTTTATCTTGATTTAAATATGTACCAACGTAGTTGTGATACAATGCTCGGAGTTCCTTTCAACATAGCTTCAATGTCATTATTATTAATGATTTTTGCAAAAGCATCTAATATGATAGCTGGTGTTTCAACTTGGATTGATGGTGATACTCATTTATATATGAATCATATTCCTGCCGTTAATGAACAACTTGAAAGAGAACCATATGATTTACCTCAAATGGTAATTAATAAAGAACTAAATAATCTTGAAGATATATTGGGATTAACTATCAATGATTTTGAATTACAGAATTACGAATGTCACTCAACAATCAAAGCAGAATTATTTACTGGATTAAAAAAATAAAATAATCATGGACGAAAGATTAAGAGATGTCAATTTAATTGACGAACTAGAAGAAACATTTAAAGATGTAAAAGCACAACTTACTGATGACGAAAAACGGTATGGTGATACTTGGAAAAAACGTGGTCTTGTGTATCATGAACAAAGTCAGGAATTACGTTGGTTTTTTAAGATGCAAGATTATATTCAAGATTTTGAAGATCACGGAGTTCCAATTCCTTGGACAAAAGCTCTTGGAGAAACACACATTTGTCTTGTAAGAGAAAAAAAACTTAAGTAAATTGAATGTTAATATTATACATAGTAATAATATTATTAATTATAATAATAATTTTACTTGCAGGTGCATTATATTTTTTAATTAAAAAAACTGTATATATATCTGATAAGGAAAAAGAATTCATAATATTCGTTATTGATATTTTTGCTGAGTATGGTGATGATTTAGGTGTTCAATCTAAAGAACAACACAATAAACTTGTTGGAGAACTGGAAAAAATAAAAACTAAATATATAAAGAATGAATAAATTAGAGATAATTAATGAATATTTAGAGGGTTTAGATATATCTTCATTATCAGCAGATGGGTTTGATGATGCGATAATTGGAATACATGGTGAAAAAATTGTATACTCTACAACCAAATGTATTGAAATTTTAATTACTAGAGATAAAATGAATAAAGAAGATGCTGAAGAATATTTTGATTTTAATGTTGAAGGTGCTTATGTAGGAGAAAACACACCAATATTTGTTAATGATTTTATGTTTTATGGATTATAATAACGGACATTTATCGGACATGTCCGTTATATTTATTATTTAGTGCCTTTTGTTTCACTTAAGAATGGAACAACATCTTCTTTCACAGGAACACCAGTTATTTGTTTCCAATAATTTTTAAACCCACCAATTGTCTTACTAGTTGTATCAGTAACACTATTAACACTTTCAACTTCATAATATCGGTTTTTCTCACCACTTAAATTATATTCGATAATATCACCTCTATCAATCTCAATTTGTTTATCTTCTAATTCCTTAAGATAAACACCAAAACGAATAATCCCAGTATCATCACGTGTAATACCACCTTGATTTCCACCATAATAGTCTTGTTTACCATCTTCAATAGTTATCATAACACTTATAGTAATTGGGGACATATATTTTTTATCCTTACTTTTTGCCTGTCCATATAATGCATGGACTTTAGTTTCAATAATATTAATTTTATGAATAATAACCGTTTGTGCGTTATCAGTTTGTAGAAAATTCCTACCATACATAACATCCAAATCAAATGAATTATCATTCATAAATAACCCCATTCTATTGTCTTCAATATCAGTTAATTGTTTTTTCTTTTTCATTTTTTATAAAAAATAATCATGAATATTATATGCTAAATCCTTAACGATTTTATCATCGAATTCTTGTCCCCTGTTTTTCAACATTATTTCAAGTTCATATGTTAACATATCTGCTTTATAATACCCAAACGGGTCATAGTGAGGGGATTCACTATTCATTGTTTCATAAAATGATTCAATATCATATAAATCAGCCTCTTCTAATTTTTTTAATTCTTCAGCCGAAAACATTTTTTCAATTTTATTATTATCATTCTCCATTGATGAGAATGATGGGTCTAATTTTTCTATGACTTCAAAAAGTCGTTGTTTATCGTATTTTTTCATTATTAAATAATTTATTAAATTGGTATAATTGGGAACATTGGTGGTTGATATCCACGTTCTTTATTCACATTTTCTGCTATTTCTGCACGTTCTTTATTTAAATTAGCTTGACTCAA
>Ga0114918_10001118_pt1 | contig 23797 bp, 12 predicted proteins | sample LantaG_FD_87015 | JGI IMG/M metagenome (GOLD analysis project Ga0114918, IMG submission 87015) | Deep subsurface microbial communities from Baltic Sea to uncover new lineages of life (NeLLi) - Landsort_02402 metaG | ecosystem: Environmental > Aquatic > Marine > Oceanic > Sediment | place...
GGTAATTTGAAGCAAGTTTTCTTTTGGTCTTTAATCATACTATTTGCTTGCTCAGCATGCAACACCCAAGAAACCATTGAACTGTACGTTTCAGTTGAAGGAAATGACAATGCTTCTGGCAGTCTGTCGGAACCATTTGCGACAATCCCGAAAGCAGTAGAGGCTGTTCGCGAACTACGAAAAAACGGTAACTCGAATCCAGCCACCATTTATCTTCGTGGTGGACGCCATCAATTAAATCAGACTTTGGTTTTGGGAATAGAAGACGGAAGCCCTGTTTTATCTGAACCAATAACACCAGAAGAAGCTGGTACCGGACAGTTAGCTCCGGCTCATTTAACTTTCTCAGCTTATCAGGGAGAAAAAGCAATTGTGAGTGGAGGAGTACCTGTAAATGGATGGAAATTGACATCAGCTGATTTACCAGAACTACCGGCTAATGCCAAAGGGAAGGTCTGGGTAACTGACATACCGGAAGGCTTGGACAAATTTTACACACTATACGATTCAAAGCGACGATTGAACCGTGCCAGGGCAAAGGGATTTGCGCCAACCAGGGAAGGGGACAACAGGACTTTGCATTTCCCCGATGGGGCTATAAAGAATTGGCATAACCTTGAAGATGTTGAGTTGAATATCAGGCCGGGGCGGGCGTGGATAATAAATATGCTACCACTTGAATCGGTTGATGAAGAAAAGGGTATTGCAAAAACAAAAGTTTCTGCAACTTACGGCATTGCTCAATTGGCTGGTTGGGTCCATACAAAAGACGGAAGCTCAGCCTGGATTGAAAATACACTTGACGCTTTAGATGAGCCTGGTGAATGGGTGATTAACTCAGAAAGCCGGAAGATCTATTTATGGCCTTCTGATCCAGCTAACGATGGTTCTCCCCGGGGGATACTGGCACCGGGTACATCCGAGATTATCCGGATTGAGGGAGCCATCGATTTTGATGGTCCGGCGGATGTACCTGTCCGGGGAATAGCATTTTCCGGATTGACCTTTTTTCATGGTGACCGATGGGCCTGGACCGACAATGAGTACAGGGTTGGTTGGGAAATGAACAGCTGGGATACCTTCGACCGACCCACCGCCATGCTTCGGTTCCGTGGGACTGAAGACTGCCAGGTAAGCGATTGTCATTTTATACATTCCGGAGGTACCGGTCTGCGAATGGATTTTCACACACAAGGCAACCGTGTTGAAAATTGCGAATTTGCTCATCTGGGCGAAGCAGGAATTATCATGGCCGGTTATGGTCCGGGTACCAAAGACGTCAATCACCACAATGACATCATCAATAATCACTTCCATCATTTTAGTGAAATTACCTGGCATTCACCGGGTATATTAGTCTGGCAGAGTGGGTATAACCACATTGCCAATAATTATATACACCACGCTGGTTATAGTGCCGTTATTATAACCTGCGGGAATCCAGCCAGAAGTAACAGAAGTAGCAAGACAGTCCGTCAGAATGAAATTTCAGAAGAAGTTAGAAATATCAATACACGGAGCTATGAAAATTGGAAAATGCGTGAAAAATACGCCCATTCCCGGCATAATCTTCTCGAATACAATGAAATTACAAATTGCGTACAGTTGCTTTCAGATGGGAATGGCATTTATTTACAGGGCGCCGGAACAGGAAATATAGTACGCTATAATTATCTGCACGACAACCTGGAACATTCCTTGCCGGCATGTATCCGTTGCGATGACGATCAACATGAAACACTCATCTATGGAAATATTCTTTATAATAATTTTGGATTCGCTGCAGGTATCGCCTCGAAAGGTACCAATCACATCATAAACAATTTTATTGTTGCACCACAAACGGTGCCTTTTTCCGGTTATATAAGTTTTGAATGGGTTCCCGTACCAGGTTCAAAGGTTTATAAGAATATAATCATACCTCATCCAGATGGAGGTAAAGCTTACGGAGAAAGACCTCGCAAAGACCAAACCACTAACCTTCCCGATCTGATGGAGACAGAGATGGATTCAAATCTCTATTATCATCCAACGAACCCGGACTGGATGGATGAGCATTTTCAGAGAACACGGGCAGGAGGGCTGGAGATGGAAAGTCTTTTTGGAGATCCCTTATTCACAGATCCCGAGGGCGGAGATTTTAGTTTTAAGGAGGGTAGTCCCGCACTGGAATTGGGTATCGAGCCACTTGATGTATCAAAAATGGGATTGAAAAATAAATTATAGCACATAGATCTTAAATACTAATAAGATGAAAAAAGTAATTCTTTTCTTAGTGCTTGCTATCCAGTTGTTCTGGCTTGGTTCATGTCAGAACAACACAAAAGATCAGAACTCATTGCGCCGTATTAATTCTTTGTCAGGTACATTTCACGTAAGCAAAGAAGGTGCTGATAGTAATCCGGGAACTAAAAGGTCCCCATTTTTAACATTGGCAAAAGCAGCTGAGATACTGGAATCCGGAGATATTTGTATTGTTCACAGCGGGACCTATAGAGAATGTTTTACCCCAAAAAACAACGGCACCTCAGATAAGCCAATCCTGTTGATTGCTGCTGAAGGTGAAAAAGTAATCATCTCCGGCATGGAGACTATGAATGACTGGGAGGAAGCAGGTAACGGTATTTTCAAGGCTCAGGCAACCTGGGATCTGGGAGAATCAAATTTTGTCTTAATTAATGGCAAAATGGGATTTGAGGCGCGGTTCCCCAACAAAACAAACGATGATCCTTTAGATATTGAAGGCGGTACAATCATTGAGGAAGGAGTTTCGAAACTTGCCGAAGGAGAAGATCTCCCATCACCCGTCAGATTCATAAGTGAAACCTCCCTACCTGTCCAGTGGACGACCCGGGACCTGTCTGAAGCAAAGGTCTGGGTACTGGCACATCGTAAGTGGAGTGCATGGACAGCCCCGGTAACAGGTTATGATCCGAAAGAACAATTGATATGGTTTAAAGAGTTCCCGGAAAATCAGATCTCATCAAACTACAATCCCAATTGGCTGCAAGAAAACTATGGGCGCAGCAAGTATTATATATTTGGTTCAAAGGTATTATTAGACATTCCTGATGAATGGTATTTTGATCGAAAGACCAAAGGACTTCATGTTATGGTGAGCGGTCAAAAAAAACCCACCAAGGGACAGGTTGAATTCCGAAAAAGAGAAGTGGCAGTTGACCTGAGAGATAAGGAGTTTTGGGAAATTTCCGGTTTTGAGATTGAAGGAGCTACCATTGATATGAGCAATGCAGAGAACTGTACATTAAATGATTGCATAATATCCAATTTCTGGCAAAGCGTTCCTGCACAATCGGCCAGGGCCATGACTGCCCAATCTTCCGGCATTACAATCGGGGGGAAAAATAATACGATAAAAAATTCAGAGATCTCCTATTCAGCAGGTGCAGGGATCACGCTCAGTGGTCAGAATAATATTGTGGCAAATAACCTGATACACCATACAAATTATCTGGGAAGTATTGCTACAGGGGCAATGAGAGTTAGCGGTTTCAATAATCAGATCATTTATAATACCGTTCATACTACAGGACGAGACATCATTAAGCTTAACGGAGCAGGTAGTGTTATCGCCTGGAACCATTTATACAATCCCGGTCTGATATGTTATGATCTTGGTATTTTATACAGCGGGGGACAGGACTATAGAAACACCCTTATACATCACAATCTGGTTCATAATGACCATTACGATCACCATCCATGTAACGGGATATATTTTGACAATTATACCAATAATGGTATTGTGCATCACAATATCATCTGGGGGAACATCAGAACCGGTGTAAGACTCAACCGGCCCGGTAATTATCACCAGGTTTTCAACAATACCACTGTTTCAATCGACAATCGCTATGGTCCATGGGAAGGGCCAGCTGTTCAATTCGGTTCAAGTATTGTGAATAATTACTCCATCCGGTCCATTGTGGCTAATGAAGAAGTCTTCCAAACGAATAATGCCCAAGGATTTCCGTACGATACGCTGAAACTACTTCCTCAGGTAACTGAGCCCTCAAAGGGATTTGATAATTTTGGATTTCTTGATTACATCGGAGCTATTTCAAATAACTCCGAAAACTGGACGGTAATGGTAGGGCATGATTTCGACCGTTCTTCCATTCCCCCTGTCGACCGGGATCTGCCTTTTATGAGGAACTATATCAATAACGGCAGTTTTGACTGGGGAAGGGATCGTGACGGGAATCTTTCGGAAAATACTCTGGAGGAATTCTGGGAAATGTCTGGCGCAGTGGAACTCAGCTATTCACCCGGTTTTCATCATCCTGCCCCAAGCATCAGGAAATCTGTTCATGCAAACAGCCTGCTTTTGAAGAGCAAAGACCCAGGGATAAGCCAGACAGTCAAAGGGCTGCAACCGGATACCCAATATAAGGTTGGTGTGTATGTCCGCCCATATGAGAACGCAGATGCAATCATGAGTGTTCAGTCAAGCGGTGTAACGAAAGAGGTGTCCTCAAAAGAAGTTGCTACTATCGAAGGCTGGAAACTGCTTGTACTGGCGTTCCGGGCAGGACCGGAAGATACCGAAGTGAGAGTCAGGATCGGAAAAACAGGTGAGGGAGATGTTTACCTCGACAACATCGGGCTTGTACCTGATCTGGCAGTGGCAGAGACGGAATCCGCTCAAAAGGAACCAGCAAAGCTCATATATACCGGAAGGCTCGCTGTCAGTCATGACGGCAACATCCACGACGAAGACGATTGGGGAGCGCTGGCATTTGTTTGGGGAATAGTCGCGTCGTTCGGCATTCAGGAAAAACTGGTGCATGTTGACCATTCCGATCATCTGGTCGACAATACCCCGAACGGGGAAAAACAGATGATTCTCAGCGCAGAGGGTTGGAAGTATTTTCCAGGTTTTGATTCAAGCATCGTTTTTAACGCCTGGAGGGATTTAAATGGGGCAATCGCGAACTTTAAAAAACAGGCGGAAGCAGGATCTGCAACGGATATTCTCAGTTTTATGTGTGCCGGTCCCATGGAGGTTCCCTGGCAATGCATTAATGCAGTAACTCCGTCAAAAAGGAAATTCATACGCGTTATTTCCCACGCAGGATGGAATGATAACCATACATGGAAGAATGCTGATGGAAGTGAAAGCCATACCTGGAGCGATATGAAACGCTCATTTGAGTCAGACGGTGTGATATTTGAAAAGATTCCCGTCCAGAATGGATTACTCGGTCCTAATGATAATGACTGGAGTTTTTTGAACAACATGCCAGATAACACCTGTATTCCAGCCTCAGCCTGGAGGTGGATGTTATCCAGGGAGCAGAAGCACAGCGATGTTTCAGATTGCGGAATGACCTGGTATTGTCTTACCGATGATGTGGGCGGAACCGGAGCTAAGTTTGAGGCGCGATTCAAGAATCCCATCGACCCTACAACCGATGCCAGGTAATCGTTCATATTTACTGCAAATTCGGAATTACATAAGATTGGAATAAAACGGAAAGAAAATGAAAAAGAGGAAAAGAATAATACTTTTGGGATTGCTCCTATCAACGACGCTGACCTTGATTACGCCGCTGTTCGTCTGCGCGCAGGAGTCGGAATTAAATGGTAGATCTGCGGCTCTGCAGCATCCGGAGGTCTTCCAATTGCGATTGGATGATATCACAACCATGATCGCCAAGCGCGGTATCCTCTCCGGCACTGAGAAAGAAGACCAGGCTGTGTGGGGGTTTGATACACCAGAGGATATGGTTACCTGGATAGTTGATGTTCCAAAGGAAGATGATTACACAATTAGCGTAATCTATAGTATAAGAGAACAGGTAAATATGGAAGTACGATCTGGAGAGTCCGTTCTGCTTGTCCCGTCAATGATCAGAACATGGGAAAATCGCCCTTATTTATGGCGCCAGGAATTTCCGGGTACATTGCATCTGAAAGCTGGGGAGAACAGGGTCAGTTTTCGCCTACCGGACATTCAAGCTGCAAAGCCATCTGATGGCGGTGTTAAAAGAGATTCCCCAAAATTTGCACAGGGGGTGACAGAGGATTTCCACTTGCTTTCCATCGAGCTGGGTACACCCGCAGCTCGGAAAGCCCAATTGGAGAGAGCCAGGGAGATGAAGAGCGATGCCTCCTGGATGAAAGAAGGGAAATATGGTCTCTTTGTCCACTGGTCGTCACTCAGCTATCCCTTCTATGGCGATCAACCCAGGGCGGCATGGTTTCACAAATCAGTCGAGATATTTGATGTAAAAGTTTTTGCTGATGCGGTTGAGAAAACAGGAGCAGCATGGGTGAACTTCACTGTCACACACAAAGGTTTCTATTGGCCTGCACCCAATGCTGCTGTGGATAAGATTCTGCCCGGGCGAACCTCCAAACGTGACCTTTTGGGAGAAATCATTGACGAATTAGGAAAGCGGGGAATTAGAACATTGTTTTATTTGCATACTGCTTATAATGGGTATGAATCGGAATTTAGAAAGGCAGCTGGTATTGAAGAAGCCAGCAAGAAACGCTTTAGTGACAATATTGAGGCAATCCTTCGCGATTGTAGTCAGAGGTATGGCAAGAAGCTGTCTGGTTTTGGATATATTGACGGTGCACTGCATTTTGATTATCCATTCGACCCATATTGGGAAGGCTGGGCACGCGCAATTAAGGCAGGGAATCCATCAGCATTAGTAGGATTCAGCTCAAACCGGGGACCGGTAGTTAGTCCCTTCAGTGATTTATCCGTGACCGACGGAATGGGCAGATTTGAATATCCGGATCCCAAGCTCATTGGCCCCGGCTGTCAACTGGGCGATGTTACTACTGCTGTGTGGTGCTATATGGACGCTTGGTTTACCTATGAGCCAATGAATGGACAGTGGAGGCGAAGTCCTGAGCATTCAACCGAGGAATACGTGAACTTCTTTCAAGAAATGACGGAGAAAAAAATCCCGGTAAGCATCAATCTGGTGATGACAGCAGATGTCACATCAGAACATCCAATCTTTAATCCTGAATGTATGGCTGTGATGGAAGAGGTTCGGAAAGCTATTCGGGGTAAATAACTGATAATTAAAACTACTAAGCTTATTAAATAATAAAATGCTTAAAGCAATCAAGGCAATTTATTTACAACTGATTCTTTGTATATCAGCTTCTGCTGCCACATACTATGTTTCACCTGTGGGCAATAACAGCAACAAGGGAACTTCAGAAAACAAGCCTTTTCAAGTGGAACAATTTGCTGTTAATCAGATGACAGCAGGTGATTAAGTATATATGTTCAATAAATAAAAATCTAATCTATGAAAAAAGTACTGATATTAATCTCATCCGCAATTATTGCACTTTCATGCTCCTCTTGCAGCGAATATGAATTTTACGTGTCGCCGAATGGTAATGACAATAACCCAGGAACAAAAAATGCACCTTTTGCCACTTTGGATAAGGCACGTCTTGCAGTCAGAGAACTTAAAAAGACCAAAGAAGGCAACATCACCGTTGGGCTTAAGGGTGGTAAGTATTTACTAAGAAATACGGTTGTTTTTTCTCTGGATGACTCCGGTTCAAAAAGTCAGAAAATCACTTATAAAGCGGTTGAAGGCGAAGAGCCTATCCTAACATCCGAGAATCCTGTTAGTGGATGGACAAAAGAGGAAAAATTATCTGATGCTTTCCCCACACAAGCAAAAGGAAAAATATGGAGCGCACCATTGCCCGAAGGTGCCGGAAGAGTAAAATACCTGTTTCAAAGCAATAAAGTGCTTCCGCGTTCCATGTCTAAAGGTTTTATCCCACCGGCAAAATACGATTCATGGTCAGGTATTAGTGACCAACCTGCAACCCGAACAAGTATGAAAATGCCTGGCGGCATTATTTCCGATTGGGCGGATGTAGAAGATAAGGAATTGGTTATAATTCCTACCTGTGATTGGACTTTGTACAATAGACCGTTGGTATCTTACGATGCCGAAACACAGATTGCGGAAACAAATCTTGAAGAGTTTTATGCACTTGGGCAAATAAAAAAATCGAATTGGAATGGTACTACTTCGGCTTGGATTGCCAATTGTCCCGAAGGTATGCGTGAAGAAGGCAACTGGTATGTTAATACCCGTGAAAAAAAATTATATCTGTTTTCAACTGATAAGCCAGTAGATATTAACGTGCCAATGCTTGTGGAATATATCCGTGTAAAAGGAGAAAGAAAACCGGAAAATGAAGATGATGTGCTTACCAAAAACATACACTTCAAAGGGCTTGTTTTTACCAATGGTAAAAGATACACATGGCAAGGAGGAGCAAAAAAAGATCGTGGAAAATATTATGACGTTCCCAACTCATTACTTAAATTTCAAAATGCAAAAAATTGTTCTGTCACAGAGTGCTCTTTTGAAAACTCAGGTGGTGCCGCTATCTATCTTGAACAGAGTATACAAAACAACTGTATTAAAGGAAATATCATTAGAAGAATTGGTGGAGCAGGTGTTCAAATCAGTGGCTATCAATACAGAAAAGAATCCAATTATGGAAACATAGTAGAGGAAAATCATATCCATCATAATGGAGAAGCATATTGGGGGGCTCCGGCAATCTCAATCACTCAAGCAAGTAAAAACCGCATAGCACACAATCTTATTCATCACACACCATACAACGCAATACGTTTAAATGGTTCTATTTCAGGTGACAATGCCATTGAATACAACGAGATTTATCGTGCAGTGGACATACTGGGCGATGGTAACGCTTTTTATGTCGTTGCCGGAGGTGAAAATAATAGATTTCAATACAATTATGTTCACGACATAACAGGCTCTCATGCCAGTGCAGGTTTACGTACCGATGGTGTTGGATCATCCAAAAACGTAATTTTTATCGGGAATATTTTACATAACGTACAAAGAGGCGGTTTGGTGTTTAAGGGAAAAGGACATAAAGCCATTAACAATATATTTATAGACTGCTATGGCAATGCGCTTGATAAAAGCTGGGAAGGTGGCAGAGGGTGGTTCGAAATCCGATGCGGTAGGAGTGATGATATGGAAATAAAGAATAACATTTATTATGCTACATTCAATAAACTTCCGCTCTTTATGAATGCCAACTCAAACGAGAAAATGCCGGAACGGTTTCGAAATGCCGGACTAATAATTGAATTTGATAAGATTGAGCAAGAAGGCAATATCTGTTATTCTTCATTCCTGGATGAAGCAGAAACTCAAAAAGTAGCACAAAACAGCGTAGAAAAAGGCTTTCAACTCGATTATAAAAAAATAACTGCAATTTCTGTAGAAGACGGTAAGGTTCATATAAATCCTGATGATCAACTCTTTAAAGAAGGTTATGAATATATTGATATTGATATGATAGGCTTGCCGGAGTCATTCCCTCAAAAATGGATGGAGTATAACACGGAGATGTCAATGAGTAAATATTTGGGAAAAGTCTCTGAAAAAAAGTCAAACTAAAAAGCCTTTTGAACATGTGTTTCAATATGGCACCAAGCGAAGGGATTATCGGATTTCAGTCCGAAACCGCTGAGATTTATTATCGAAATATTAGGATTAAGGAGTTTGACGAGGTCATTCCGTTCGAAGAATTTATGGGAAAACAAAAGAAAAAATCATAAGCCAAATAATTGATTAAGGCGATTTGAATTTTTTAATTTCTACATAAATTTATAATCATGAAATCAAAATCAATATTAATTTCTGTGGTCATTGCGGTGCTGCTGTTGAGCCTGTTTTTTACTAACCAAACGACTGCTGGTATAAACCAAAGGGCAAAGGATAAAATCACCATTGCTTATAACACGAAATCGCCCCAACAGGCATTTGGGGTTTCAAGATTGTCGAACCTTTTACAGGATAATAATTACCAGGTTGTTCAGGTTGATATATCTGAAGCTATTGGTAATGTGAATATCCAGGTGGAACTGCAGAACAAAGGAACAGATACCGCCATACATAGTGAGGGATTTCGAATTTCCAAATCTGCCAAAGGATTGACTATTGAAGCAGTGGATGAATCCGGTGCCATGTACGGGCTGCTTGAACTGGCAGATATGATTGAAATTTATGGTTTGTCCCAGGTTCCTGAAAAGACCGTTAATCCTCGTTTTCCTTTCCGTGCCATTAAATTCAACCTTCCCTGGTCAATCTATGGCAGGCATGAGTCAAATGAACAACATGCCGAAACAGTAAGAGATCTTAAATATTGGGAAGGCTTCTTGGACATGATGGCAGAGAATCGTTTCAATTCATTGACGCTGTGGTCGCTGCATCCATTCTCATATATGATCCGGCCAACAAACTTCCCTCTGGCATGCAGTTTTGATGATGTTGAATTGAAGGATTGGCAGAACTTCTGGCATACCCTGTTTCAAATGGCCAGAGACAGAGGTATTGATACCTACCTGGTAAACTGGAATATATTCGTGTCAGAAGGTTTTAAGAATAATTACGATGCTGCTGCCAGAGCAGATACAGGTCATAATGCCGGAACTGCCTGCAATAGTCCGATAATTGAGCAGTATACAAAAGAATGTGTAACACAGGTAATTAATGAGTATCCAAACCTTACCGGGCTGGGAATTAGTTTAGGAAAGGGTATGACTGGCATGTCGCCCGTTGAGCGCGAAGAATGGATTACCCGGACTTTTGTTGAGGGAATGTCCGAGGCCGACCGAAAGATTAAGTTTATACACAGGGTTCCATTTACTTCATCAGCTAATAGTTACGGATCAACTGACAGAAAAACGGAGACGATGACCCGGGAGGCCATTGAATCACTGGATGTGATAAAACCGGTTTGGGTTGAGATTAAGTTCAACTGGTCGCATGGTCATTCTACGCCAAAGTTGGTACAGGTACATGGTGGTTCAATCTCCGATGCTTATTGGAATCCACTACCCAAAAACTACGCTATTACCTGGATGGTGCGCAATGAGGACTTTATCATTCTGCGATGGGGAGATCCTGACTTCATTCGCAAGCATATTGAGCTTAACGGACAGTCTTATGTAGGTGGCTATTATATTGGTTCGGAAAGCTATATTCCTGCTAAAGAATATATTCATGTGCCAAATCATGAGCATATAAACTGGACTTATTCCTGGGAACGTCAATGGCTGTTTTATAAGGAGTGGGGACGCCTTTTGTACGATCCACATACAGCTGATAATGTCTTTGCGATCGACTTTGATCGTCGCTATGGTGAGGGTGTTGGTGAAAAAATGGTGGTGGCCTATAAACTGGCCAGTAAGATGCCGCTGCGATTCTCATCCTTTGTATATTCTACATGGGACTTAACCATGTATGCGGAAGGATTATTAGTTCCTCGCCGATGGCAGGGAAATTATGATGATAATAAATCTCCCTTCTTATCTCTTGAAGAATTAATGGCTTATGAGGTATTGGATCCTGATTATATCTCAGTCCGGGACTATGTAAGATCTGTGCTCGATGATTCATTGGACATGTCAAAGATAACTCCGCTGCAACTCTCGGAAGAATTAAGGCAGATAGGAAAGCAGGCATTGGATATTGTAAGGGATATTGACAACGAAAACCCAACCTTGGAATGTGAAATATTGGATATCAAGGCATGGAGTTATCAGTGTTTTTACTTTGCTGAAAAGCTAAAAGCAGCAGTAGCACTGGAATCATACAGGCTTAATGGTGACGAGCTTAAAAAAGATGAGGCAGTTGCTTTGTTGAAAATTGCAAAAAATGACTGGCAGGAGCTAATAAACGTAACCAAACCACATTATCAGGCAATTCCCAATAAACAGACCAGGGATTCATATTTTTCATGGGATAGATTTTTAAGTGAGGTGGAACGCGATATTGAGGTTGCAAAAAACTATCAAACCCAAAAAGCAAACAACTAGTTATGGGAAAAAGGCTAAAATTATATTTTATCGTACTGCTTACAGGAAGTACAGTTTTGGCTGGCATAGCATCAAATGCCAGGGAAAACTCTCGCAACCGTTTAATTATTCTGGCCGATATGGGTTGTGAGCCGGATGAGATGCAACAAATGATTCATATGCTGATGTGTTCCAACGAATTTGAACCGGAAGGCTTGATAGCCGTAACCGGGAAATATATACATCCAGGAATGAAAAATGAATACCACAGGATAACGCACCCTGAATTATTTACAAAAATAATTGACGCGTATGCCAAAGTATATCCAAATCTTCAAAAACATGCCACAGGATGGCACAGCCCGGAATATCTGCATTCCATAGTTTGTGCAGGTCAGGCAGGCTACGGTATAGATGATGTTGGCGAAGAAAAATCAAGTGAAGGTTCAAAGCTATTGGTAAGGGCTTTCGAAAAAAACGATCCCAGACCCATATGGATTGCTGTAAATGCCGGCTCGAATACACTTGCACAGGCTTTGTTCGATTATGAAAAATCGCACTCTGAATTTGAGTTAAAGCAATTGGTTAATAAGCTACGGGTTTTCGAAAACGGAGCTCAGGACAATGCAGGTGCATATATCTGCCACCGGTATCCATCCATTCACTGGATTCGAAGTAATTATCAAACTTATGCTTATGGTGGTCCGCGTAGCCCGGAGGATAGTGATGAATTAATAATAGGCCCACACTTCTGGGGCGATTATGAATATTCCCACGTGGGACAAAATGATTGGCTAAAGGAAAATGTAATGCAGAATCATGGCCCGCTTGGTGATATTTATCCCGAACGCCGATGGGGTGAGCGTTATGGCTTTATGGAAGGAGGAGGTACAATTCCCTGGATTGGTTTGGCAAATAAAGGATTATTCGATATCAATCATCCGTCGTGGGGTGGTTGGGGAGGTCGCTACAGTACCGATAAAGTGGCTGATGTTTGGTCTCGACATGAAAGTGTCCGTGTTGATGAAGTGAAACAAGCACCTTTTTATGCCTATAGTGATATTGGTGATACCTGGTATAATAAAAAAGACAAAAAAAACTATCATGGTAATTTTGCTCCCGTATGGCGCTGGCGCGAAGCCATGTACAACGATTTTAAATGTAGGATGGATTGGTGCACACAACCCTACGATAAGGCCAACCACCATCCCAAAGCAGTGTTTTTTAATGATGATGGTGATGATATTATAAATATCAATGCCAATCCGGGAGAACGAATCGAATTGGATGCTTCCTTTTCCTCCGACCCCGATAAGGATGAGTTGGAGTTTTTATGGTGGATTTATGCTGAAGCCGGAACCTACCCGGGTGATATATACATCGAACAACCATCCAATGCTAAGACCATATTAGATGTCCCCACCGGTGCTGCCAATAAAGAAATTCATCTTATCTTGGAAATAAAAGATAAAAATCCGATTGCATCACTGTTCGATTACCGGAGAATTATAATTAAAGTAAATAAATAAAATTGATAAAGATGAACAAGTTAGAATACAAGTATATTGCTACGCTTATCTTTTTATTCCTCACCGGATACGTTTTTGGGAATACGGTAACAATTTATTCGCCGGCAGATATTCCTGAAATTCAGTTTGCTATTGGAGACCTTAAAAAGGCAATTGAACATGAAGGAAGTACATGTCTGTTTAAACCCCTTTCAGCCTTAGCTGATAAAAAAGAGGGTGATCAATTTGTGATAGGTACTCTAAATAATGAAAAGTTTCAGAAAAAAATAAGTGCAGCTTTAAAAAAATGGCAGCACTTATAATGAATCCTTGGGTATAGCCCCAAATACAGAAGGGCAGGATTGGATTGTTCTTCTCAAAAAACACTGATATGAAAGTTATAGGTACATTCTTTCTCCTTTTTATTCTTGGTGCAACTGTCTTTGCATCTACCTATTTTGTTTCCCCGGAAGGGAAAGATACAAACACAGGAGGCATTCAAAGTCCGTTTGCCACCATCCGGAAAGCCGCATCGGTAATGAAGCCGGGAGATGTTTGCTACCTCAGGGGAGGAAGGTATCATGAGTCCCTTGTGCTTGAAAATCTTCACGGATCACCAGAAAGCCCCATTGTTTTTTCCTCCTATCAAGATGAGCAGGTTGTGCTGGATGGTTCGATGGTGATCGATACGGAATGGTCCATTCACCAGGGGAATATTTACAAAACTAGGATTGAAAGTGACATCTGGCAGCTATTTGTGGGGGACCAAGCCATGATCTCTGCCCGGTGGCCCAATGCAAAATGGGAAGACGGGTCCATCTTCAGGCAAACCTCCTCCTGGGCACATCAGAATGAAGGGAGTGAATATGGATTAATGATCAATGATCCTGCATATCAGGACCTGGTTTCCACGAACAGGGATTTCACGGGAGCCATTGCTGTATTAAACATTGGTTCCTGGGCTACCTATGCATCACCGGTTACCAGTCACGAAATTGGAAGCAACAGATTTGAGTACAGTGCCGATGTGGAAGAACGGCTGGAAAATCCGGAATTCTGGAATTCCTACCTGAAACAGGGTTGGTTTTTTCTGGAAGCTTCCCTGGCATGCCTCGATACGGCGGGCGAATGGTATTACGATAAGGACACCAGGTCCCTGTACCTGTGGCCTGAAGGAGATAAGGATCCAAATGACCTGGAAGTAAGGGGAAAGAACATCATCTATTCTCCTTATTTTATCCGGTCGGGCCACATCCATTTTAAGGACATCGATTTTTTTGCTGTCACATTCAATATCGAGGACTCCCAAAACATTGTTATCGAAGATTGCAGGTTTAAATATCCGGCATATTCAAGAAGAATGATGGGTGTAACGGGCACTCCCGATGTGACAAGGATATGCAACAGGGAAAGCGGGTCTTCGGATAACATCATACGGAACTGTGAATTTTCCTACACCGACGGAGAGGGTATCCGGATAGAAGGGGAAAACAACAGGATTGAAAACTGCTACTTCCACCATATAGATTACAGCGGTGTTTCCAGTCTCGGTGCTGCCATCAACGGCAGCAGGGGAACAAGTACGGTCATCCGGCGCAATACGGTGCATACCAACGGGGGAGCCCAGGGAATAACGGGTGGTAGGAAGAATACCATCGAGCTGAACAATGTATATGACATAGGACACCTGCAATCCGACGGAGCCCTTATACATATATCGCCATCCCAGCAACCCGGAACGGTCGTCAGGTACAACTGGGTTCACGATGCTGTACAGTGCAATCCCTACAGCGGGATCAAACACGGGATTCGATTCGATGGCTCGTTTATCGGGTATATGATGGGCAAGCGGGACTACCCCCACCAGGGTACCGCTCACCACAATGTGGTCTGGAATGCACAGGATTTATACATAAAAGGGGATGATCACCAGGTGTACAACAACCTGGCCTTCGATAATGAAAACAACGATCTCGCCATTCGCTCCAGGGTGGGACAGCCTACTCCGAAGGATGTTCTGAAAGGCTACGACTATACTTCCGGATGGGTACCCGGAGCAGACCATCCGGATGAAAACGATAAGTCCGTTACCCGGAATAACCTGGCCGGGCAGATAAGCAGTTCTAAGACCCTTAAAACTCTTGGATTGCCCGGTCGCCATTCAAATAACCTTGAAGCAAATGTTCGTGATCAGCTCCGCGATCCCGACAACCTGGATTTCAGACCCCGAGAAGATGCCCGGGTGGTTGATGCGGGCTATTATATCGAAGGCGTGAACGATAACTATTCCGGAGAAACTCCTGATATCGGTGCCTATGAGTATGCTGCCACACACTACTGGATCCCCGGGCACAAAAGAGAAACAGCATCGGTCCCCGTTCCGCCGGATGGTGCGGATGAGGCTAAAACAGATGCTGATTTAATGTTCCTGGAAGCCTACGGGGCAAAATCCCATGATGTATTTTTCGGGAATGACAGTTCCTCGGTAGAAAAGGCTGGAAGAGAATCGCCTGAATTTCACCGGAATATCAGCAATAACATTTACACCCCGGGACAGATGGAACCTGGTAGAACCTACTGCTGGCGGGTTGACGGAGTCCTGGATAACCGGTTAGTCAAAGGCCCTGTCTGGAGATTTACGGTGGAAAATGGATCCGGGACCCATGAGGAACTTTAGAGCAATTGCCCCGGCTGCAAAATAAAAACGGCAAACCATGAAAAAAAACAAGAGAACGATCATTTTAAGCCTGCTCCTTTATACGTCGCTGTCCATATTTGCATCAACGTACTATGTTTCCCCTCTGGGGAAGAACAGCAACAAGGGAATTTCAGAAAAATTCCCCTTTCAGGAGGTGCAGTTTGCTATTGATCAGATGAAGGCGGGCGATACCCTCATAATCCTGGACGGTTTCTATACAGGTACCCTGCAGCTCAGATCGGGAATTACCCTCCAGGCAAAGCATCCGAGAAAGGTGGTCTTTAGTGGCGCAGAACCACTGACGGGAACTAGCTTCACTAAACACTCGGAAAACATTTATAAATCCAGGATCAGTGTTCCTCCCAAACAATTGTTCTACCGGAGCGAACCGATGCCCTGGGCCTCCTGGCCAAAGGTTACATGGGACGATAACTGGGTGAAGAGTAAAAGATGGGCGGAAGGTGATCAGGTAGGAACCGACAGGGTAATAAGAGCTGATTTCAGCAGTATTGAAGATCTCGATCTGACGGGAGGTGTGTGCTACCTTCGTGACCTGACATCGGTAGAAAGGCACAATATTGAATCTTTTGATGGTATGAGTCTGAAATTGGAATCTACAGGCAACCGGCGAAAAACAACAAGTTCGATATTTTACCTGGCAGGTGCAGTTGACCTGATAAGCAACCCCGGCGAATGGGCTTATAGAAACGACACCCTGTACTTCTACCCCCCCGACGGGAAACAGCCCGATGCTGCAGAACTACTTGTGCAGACAATTGATTACACAATCAACGAGACACGGGTGCTTTCAGATATAATCCTTGAAGGTGTCGATTTTTTTGCCACCTCGGTGAAGCTCGATGCGGCGGACAATAAAAATATCACATTCCGCAATGTTTACTTCACCTATACGGGAGGAGAACTTGCGTTCGAAGGCAATAAACTCAATCCTGAGGTAAACAGGCCAATCGAAATGTCTGGTACGGATATCCATTTTGAAAAGTGCCTGTTTGCCGGAGCCAGGCATAGCGCACTTGCTTTTAATGATGCGTCAAATTTCACAGTGAAGAACTGTGTATTTATGGAAAATAATCCGACGGGCAGTTTTGGAGCCAGAGCATTGGTATTGAGAACAAATGGTCCGTATACCGTCACCCGGAATACGTTTTTTAACGTTAATTCTGATGCGATATTGGTATCATACAGGGACTTCCGGGGGACTGATAACCCTCAGATCTCATTCAACAATATCTTTAATGCAGGAGTCTTCAATCCAGACGTTTCAGGGATTTATCTGCCCAACCTGAATCAAAACTGGACCGAAATTCATCATAACTGGGTTCATAATTGTAATGGCAACGCTGTTCGTTTAGATCAGGCCGGACAAAATCTGAGTGTGCACCACAATGTATTCTGGGCGTCCAAAAGGGGCCTGAATATTGAAGGATTTGACAGCTTCAACATCTACAATAACACCTCGGTACTTAACCAAAACCCATGCTTTATCACCCGGAATGTGGTTTCGAAACGAAAGGGGAATGGCGATGCCATCCCAAGTTACGACCTGGACTTTCCGCCGATCCATGACTGGAATGTTATAAATAACCTGGTTACAAGATTTGTAGACAGGGTGGGTCCGAGCGAGAAAGGTCCGTTTGCAGAATCAGTGACCAAGGGGATTCTTCATCCTGAAAGGCCCGCAATATGGGACGGTGAGATCCCCGTCATCGACAGAGGAGATATTCAGGGTAACCTGACAGGTTTCAGCCAGGACATTTTTACCGATGGAACATTGGATGGCCTGAATCTGATTCCCATGGATAATGTAGTAAAAAATGGAGCTGTTCAGACAGATGAACTGGCATCCGAAGGCATTGATGATCTGGACAGCTTCCGTGGTGCTTACGATGTGGGAGAAAAAAATGCCTGGGTGCCTGGCAGTGACTGGATGCCCTACGGTCTGCCCGTTTTTAAAACCATGGTGGAATCGGAAGCCTTTGCTAAAAAAGTCCGCCGGGGTTCCATACTGCCCGAAATCAATATTATCGGTTTGCCGGTAGGTCATCTGAACAAAACGAATTCCAACCAAAGAGTGGTCCATCCCTACTGGGCACCCAGAACCTGGCAACTCAGGGCGGATGATATAACGACAATTATGGGTTTCAGGGCTGAACTAACCGGGAATCTTACCCATGCCGACCGTCCGACACCAACCGTTGTCAATAATGCATTTATTCGCGGGTTCACTACCGAAAATGATATGATGACATGGGAGGTGGATGTGCCTTATGAAGCCACCTACACCGTTGCCCTTCTGTATACCGGAAGTAAGGAAATCCTTTCCGAATCCACGCTGGAAATTACCTCGGGATCTGCAACAATCAGAGAGAAGGCCAATGTCCCCGAATGGGAAACCAGGCCGGTGGTGCAAAGGCATTATCTGAGACAGGACCTTTTATTGAAGGAGGGTATTAACAAGGTCAGTTTCCGGCTGGTGGATTTCCCGGGAACCCGGGCAGACCGGGAAGCGTTGGAAAACATAAAAAATGCCGCCGGGAAAACCAATCCTTTTGCCTTCTGGTCAATTGAATTTGTACGCCCTGATGCACTTGTTGCATTAAAGGCCCGTGCCGCAGCAATGAAAGCAGATGTGCAATGGATGATTGACGGAAAATATGGTTTGTTTGTGCATTTCTCATCGGGTTCGGTGCCGTTTAACGGGGGACCGAGGTTAGGGGAACAATACCAGGAACTGGTCGGTTTATTCGACGTGGATGCATTTGTGGATAAGGTTGTGGAAACAGGTGCATCCTGGGTGTGTTTCACCTGTGCCCATGGCACACAGAACTGGCCGGGTCCCAACAAGACAATCGACCGGTTAAAACCAGGGTTTACATGCGAACGTGACCTGATAAGGGAGTTGATTGATGGTCTGGGGAAACGCGGCATTCGCCTTATGCTCTACTATAATTGTAACAGCGGCATGGAGGACCTGTATGGTGATATTTACGGTACCGGCGATTCCCCGGATCCCTCCGGGTACTTTAACTTTCTGAAATCACTGTTCCGTGAGGTGAGCCTCCGTTATGGCGAAGATCTGGCTACAACGGCCGGTTATGTCGACGACTGCGGATGGAAATTATATCAGATTGATCCGCCCTGGGAGAGACTTGCCAAAGCTATTAAGGCCGGTAACCCGAATGCTCCAGCAGGATTCAGTCAGAATATATTTCCAAACCTGACACCATTCAGCGATCTCGTTGTTTCAGACGGATCCGGGAGGGAACCGGAGATTCAACCCGCCTTTTTGTTTGAAGAAGGCGGGCAATTAGAGGGACAACACCCTGCTCACTGGTTTTACATGGACGGTTGGTCCAGCAGGACAGGCAACGGTACCTTTACGGCTGAACCTAAATTCACTGCCGGGCAATACATAGAATTCTTTAAAAGAGCGGATAAGGCGAATATGCCAATCACAATTAATCTTTCCATGACTCCGGACGTAACTGCCGATCACCCTTTTTTCAATCCGGTATGTATCGATATAATGAAGCAGGTGCGCAAAGCAATAAAGGGATATTAATCGATACGAAAATTTTAAATCTTATGCAACTGCCACTCAAAAACCCGTTAATATGAAATCATTTATAAACTCCCTTCGTCTAATCGTCTTCGCATTGCTTTCTGCGGCATGTACGATCGTCTGTACGAGCACACAAACGGAACCGGCAAAGCCGAACATCATCCTGATCATGCCCGATGATGCGGGTTACGGCGACTATGCATGCCTCGGCAATCCCATCATGCGCACACCTTCCCTGGATAAGTTCAAGCAAGAGAGCCTGCTCTTTACACAGTTCCATGTAAGTCCAAAGTGTTCACCCAGCCGGGCGGCACTGATGAGCGGACGGCATGAGTTCAAGAATGGTGTCACCCACACCGTATTTGAGCGGGAGCGCCTGAGCCTTGAAACAGTAACACTTGCCCAGATGCTCAGGACCGCAGGCTACGCCACCGGCATTTTCGGCAAGTGGCACCTCGGAGACGAGGAGGCATATCGCCCGGAAAACCGTGGCTTCGATGAAGTCTATATACACGGGGGGGGGGGCATCGGGCAGACCTTTCCGGGCTCCTGTGGCGATGCGCCGGGCAACAGCAACATCAATCCTGCGCTCTGGCACAACGGGAAGTGGGAAAAGACCACCGGTTACAGCACCGACCTGTTTTTCGCCCAGGCCACCCGATGGATGGATGCTCGGCGAACGGAAAAGAAGCCATTCTTTGCCTACATTCCGCTCAACGCTGCACATGGTCCATATGTCGTACCGGAAGAATACTACCAATACTATCTCGGTAAACCCGGGGTAGATGAGCAAACTGCGAAATTTTTCGGGATGCTGGAAAACATCGACACAAATTTCGGCACCCTGCTCGCACAGCTCAGGGAATGGGGCATTGAGAAAAACACCCTGGTCATTTTCCTCGGCTCGGATAACGGGGGCACCAGAGGTGTACGTATCTTCAACGCCGGTATGCGCGGCGGCAAGGGTTCCCCCTATCAGGGGGGCACGCGGGTACCATGCTTTTTCCGCTGGCCCGACGGCGGCATTCCGGCCGGAGCCGAGACAGCTGCACTGAGCGCCCACCTCGATATTTTCCCGACGCTCGCTGATCTGGCCGGTGCAAAGATATCGCCGGAAACACAGAAGCAGGTCGAAGGCCTCAGCCTGGTGCCGCTGCTCAAGAATCCGCAGGCTGAGTGGCCGGACCGCACGCTTGTACATCATTTCGGAAATTGGGCTCAGGGAAAAGCCGCAGAAAGCAAATACCGTAGATCGGCGATTCAGAACTCCCGCTTCTCGCTCGTGAACAATTCGGAGCTGTACGACCTCAGGGATGACCCGGGTGAAACCAGGAACATAATCACCGAGTACCCCGAGGTAGCGGCAAAGCTGCGTGCTGTTTATGAGCAGTGGTGGCAGGACGTGCAACCACTCCTCGTGAATGAAAACAAAGTTGGTCCGGAGATAAACCCGATGAAGGAACTATACTGGAAACAGTTCGGTGGCGGTCCGGATTCAGCCATGCTGAGGCGGATGGACCCTGCGAATGCGATCACTATGAGCCGGGAAATCGCAGAGCGAAATGAGAGGAACTGGGCCGATAAATGACGCTGCCATGAAAAGAAAACACACCTCATTCTTTCTGTCACTAATCCTTCTTGCTGCACAAACCACTACAGCACAATCCCCGGTAAAACTCTGGTTCGATGAACCCGCCGCCTATTTCGAAGAAAGCCTTGTGCTTGGAAATGGTAAAATGGGTGCCTCGGTTTTTGGAGGTGTGGAGTCCGATCAGATTTATTTAAACGATGCTACGCTATGGTCAGGCGAACCGGTTGATCCGAACATGAATCCCGAAGCCTATAAATTCATCCCCCGGATAAGAGAAGCGCTCGCCAAAGAAGATTATGAGCTGGCCGACAAACTAAACCGCAATGTTCAGGGTAAATTTACGGAATCCTTTGCTCCGCTTGGAAACCTGTTTCTCAATTTTGAACATAAGGGGGAAGTGAAAAATTATTACCGCGAATTGGATATCAGTAAAGCCATTTCAAAAACAACTTACCAGGTAGGCGGTGTAAATTTTTCACGCGAATATTTTATCTCACATCCCGACCAAATTATGGTGGTAAAACTTACGGCTGATAAAAAATCGGCGCTGAATTTTAGTGTGACGTTTAATAGTTTACTGAAATACAAAACAAAGGTTGAAAACAATATTTTTAAAGCCGATGGATATGCCCCTTACTATGTCGCCCATAACATTCAGAAGTATGTGAAGGATCCGGTACGTTTCGACGAGAATCGTGGAACCCGTTTTTCTTCTTACTTAGAAATTAAGCATGATGGAGGTAAGATAAGTTATACCGATAGTTCGCTCATAGTTACTGGGGCTAATGAAGCTATTCTTTATCTTTCAATTGCTACCAGCTTTAACGGTTTCGATAAAGATCCTGCAAAAGAAGGTCTGGATAATAAATCGATGGCTATCGATCAACTCTCAAAAGCTTTTAAAAAGGACTATGAGCAAATAAAAGCAGAACACCTTGCTGATTATCAGCAATTTTTTAACCGGGTGGAATTGAATTTGGGAGAAACAGGTGCACCGGATTTACCAACGGACGAACGCCTGAAACGATACTATTTTGGTGCAGAGGATAAAAACCTGGAGGTATTGTATTTCCAGTATGGCCGCTATTTGCTGATTTCCAGTTCGCGTACTAAGGGCGTTCCTGCCAACCTTCAGGGAATTTGGAACCCGTACATACGACCGCCATGGTGCAGCAATTATACCATGAACATTAATGTGGAAGAAAATTACTGGATGGTGGAAACAGCCAACCTCTCCGAATTACATGCGCCTTTATTTTCGTTTATCGAAAATCTTTCGAAGACGGGTGCGGTAACCGCAAAGACATTTTATGGTGTGGATGAAGGTTGGGCTGCTTGTCATACTTCAGACATTTGGGCGATGAGTAATCCGGTGGGTGATTTTGGGAAAGGCAGTCCACAATGGGCGTGCTGGAACATGAGTGGCCCCTGGCTGGTAACGCATCTATGGGAGCATTACCAATTTACGCAAGACAAGGATTTTCTGAAGAACAATGCGTATCCTTTGATGAAAGGTTCGGCAGAATTTTGTTTAAACTGGATGGTTGAAGACAGTCATGGAAAGCTGATCACCTCTCCATCCACCTCTCCAGAGAATACTTATTTAACCGATAAAGGCTACCAGGGTTCCACCTTATATGGAGGAACGGCTGATTTAGCCATGATTCGGGAGAGTTTTTTACAAGCGGTTGAAGCCTCGAAAATACTGAATGTTGATGCCGCTTTTAGGGCTGAACTGGAACAAGCGTTGGCGAAAATGCATCCCTATCAGATTGGGGAAAAAGGAAATTTACAGGAATGGTATTTCGACTGGGAAGATGCCGATCCGCAGCACCGCCACCAATCGCATTTGTTTGGCCTGTATCCCGGAAATCATATTACCCCTGATTTGACTCCCGAGTTAGCCGAGGCCTGTAAAAAAACACTTGAAATTAAAGGTGATGAAACAACGGGTTGGTCGAAAGGGTGGAGGATCAACCTGTGGGCAAGATTGAAGGATGGCAACCACGCGTATAAAATGTACCGCGAATTGCTTCAGTATGTTGAGCCATCGGGATTACATACCGATTACAGCAAAGGTGGTGGAACGTATCCAAATTTGTTTGATGCGCATCCGCCTTTTCAAATTGACGGAAATTTTGGTGGTTCTGCGGGAGTCATTGAAATGCTCATACAATCAACCAGCGATAGGATATTTCTTTTACCTGCCTTGCCCGATGTTTGGGCAGACGGTTCGGTAAAAGGTTTGTGTGCCCGTGGTGGTTTCGAAGTATCAATGGATTGGAATAAAGGACAACTTACGAAGATAAAAGTGCTGGCTAAAAAAGGAGGAAAAACAACCTTGGTTTGCTATGGAAAAGAGAAAGTTGTGGCGTTAAAAGCCGGTGAACAAATTGCATTCGATTGGTAGAATATTTATAAAAGGAACAGTTTAAAATATTTAAAATGATGCAAAAAAAGATATTAAAATTAATAAACGCTACAGTAATATTCGTTTTTTGCAGCGCCTCTTTATCCTATGCTCAAAAGTCAACGTCTAAAGCAGACA
>Ga0114918_10001120_pt1 | contig 23786 bp, 36 predicted proteins | sample LantaG_FD_87015 | JGI IMG/M metagenome (GOLD analysis project Ga0114918, IMG submission 87015) | Deep subsurface microbial communities from Baltic Sea to uncover new lineages of life (NeLLi) - Landsort_02402 metaG | ecosystem: Environmental > Aquatic > Marine > Oceanic > Sediment | place...
ACAATGTTCTCCTTTTATCTTAAATAAGAACTTCCATAATTATTATTCCAACAACTCTTTTTCCAACTACTAGAGACTATAGTTATATAAGATATCTCAAACATTTCTCTAGTCCAACTCATAGCCCAATTAAGAGAAATCCCGTTATCATGGTTAAATGATCTACTAGAATGATACCATATTTGTTTAATAAAATAATTCAAAAAATACGTTTTCCTGATGTTAAATCATATAAAAAACACTTTGTCCACAAAGTTGTTTATTGAAAGAATAAGCTCTTGACCAACTCCATGATCTAGAATCAGTCATATAGTCTTCATCCCAAATAAGCTCATTATGACTTTGTATATCTAGTAAGCTCCAACATCTACTAGACATATCAGTGTTGTTCATTATGATTATTTTCATAATCAAATATCAGTAGTGTCCTTTTTATGGTGTTTGCTTAATAGATATGCAGTACTTTTCCATTTTAAAATAACTCTTCCTATTTTTGGATGATTTCTTTCCTTAATTGGCTTAACAACAATACCTTCTTTTATATGCTCTCCGCTAATTTGTGTTTTCCCCTCACTAGCTTTTTTTATTGCTTCAATACTAAATGGACCGCGATAGATAAGAGGAACCACTGGAACTGCAAACTTTGTACAAAGTTGATAAAATTCATCATAATCAAGCCATTTGCCATCAACATAAATATCAAATGCAGCAAAAGCAATTTTACCAGGAATACCATAAGTTAATGCTTGAACTTTCCCATAAGTTTCACCATAAACTATAGCTATTTTATAAGTTTTAGAAAGATATTCAACCATATTTTTAACAGTATCAATACAATATGGCAACCAATACAGGTGTCTTTTCATTTCTTCTTCTGTATCAGGCTTTTTGCGAATTAGTTCTCTTGACCCAGCCATCCACTCCCCTTCAATAAGTCCAAATCTCACGTTAGTTCCATCGCATTTTTCTGTTGCAATAACTTCTTCTCCCTCATCAAAAATATCAACAAAGTTTTGAAGATTTTCAATATCTACATAACGAGGGAATAAAGGATGAGTTTTACAAAGAACATCGCCGCTTGAAGTCCTTATCGGTGGTTCATATTTTTTTGCACCAAATATATCGGCTACGTCTTTACCAATTTCCCAACTCTCATCAGGAACTCGAACAACAAGACCGAAAGATGGTTCTCCACGTAATCGAGCTTGACGTATTTGCATACCATCAGCTCGTTTAGAACAATAATTACTCACACCAAATTCATCAGTCCACTTCTCAGGGAGAAGTGTATCTGGAGGAAAATAAACTACTTTATCGCCATCAACATATTCATCTCTTTTAACTACAACTTGCCAACCCTTGACAATAGCTGTATCAAGACGATCTGCTTCTAAATGGTGTTCGATGTTCTTTATTTCACATACTTCAACAATTAATGTACTCATATCAATACCTCTCGTGTATTAAAAAACTAAAATCTTTATCAGGTGATTATAAATATTATTATTTTCACCACTTAGACAAAGGCTTCAACCAAGACCAAGACCAAGACCAAGACCAAGATTTAGAATTAGACTCAGACCAAGACTCAGACCAAGAATAAGAATTAGCCCAAGTCCTAGACAGAAACAAAGACCAAGACTTAGATTTAAGTCTAATATTTGTTCTTCTTATCATTTTCATATTAATTACCAAGACTTAGACCAAGACCAAGACCAAGACCTAGACCTAGACCAAGTCCAAGTCCAAGACTGTAACCAAGACTCTGACCAACACCTAGACCAAGACCAAGACCAAGAAGCAGACAAAGGTCTATCAATTGTTTTTGTTGTCATTTTCATATTAATTATTCATTCCAAGACCAATACGTAGCCCTAATCCAAGCCATAGTCCAAGACCCAGTCCAAGACCCAGACCACAACTCTTCCATAGACCAAGACATAGATTTAGATCCAACATTTGCTTTTGTTATCATCTTCATATTAATAGTTTACCTTGACCTGGACCATGACAATAACCCTGACCATGACAATAACCCTGACCATGATCATGAAAACATCAATGACAATGACTTTGCCCATATCCATGACGTTGACCATGACGCTGACCATGACATTGACATTGACATTGACCACGACTGAGACACTGGGTGAAATTTTGCTTTTGTTATCATCTTCATATTAATTACCAAGAAAAAAAATAAGACAAAAACCAAGACTTAGACAAAAATACAGATTTCCCAAAAACCCAACACTCATACCTAGACCAAGACCAAGACCAAGAATCAGACCAAGACCAAGAATCAGACCAAGACATAGAAAAAGACCAAGACTTAGAGCAAACTCCACCAGTTATTTTTCTTGTTATCTTCATGTCAATTACCAAGACTTAGACCAAGGCCAAGACCAAGTCCCAAAGTCAGATTCCATTTCAATCGCAAACCAAGACCTAGACCAAAGCCTATCCCTCGCCCAAGAATAAGACCAAGATAAAGACCAGGAAGCGGATTTAGCTTTTATATTTGCTCTTGTTATTGTTTTCATAGCTTAAAAATTCCAATTAGCCTAGACCAAGACCAATACCTAGACCCAGATAAAGACAAAGACCAATACCTAGACCAAGTCCAAAAACTAAAATTAGACCAAGAATTAGAATCGTTTTTATTTTTTCTTTCATTATTGTTCTCATAATATTAAAATTTTGACCTTGACACTGCATGTGTTTTAGTTATTATCTTCATTTTTTGTCTTTTATCCGCCAAAAATATATAGAAAATCCAACTAATAACCAAGCAGCTACAACAAAACGTAAATTTAACAAATCAAGATAACTGTAATCTCCCCAACCAACTGCTCTAACGAGAGCATCAATTGAAGCATAAAACGACATTACAATACTTCTATAACCATGCACAATATCACCAACTACATTAATAGAAGGATTGTCTGAAATTACTTGCCATAATCCTTTTTCTAAAAAAGCTCTACGAGCTAATACTCCTATTTGTATCAATGCTCCAGAGCTTAAAAAAAGAACAGACAAACGTATCCATAAATGATTGAATAAACAAGCTATCCAATAACTTAAAATAACACCACTCACAGCTAAACCAACATGATAAAAATCATAAGACCAACATGAAGCCCATAATGCTATGATAAATATGATAATTGTTTTTTTAACCATGTTCTAATTCCTTTAATCTCTTGCTTCACGTCGAATCGTTAAAGTGTGATGCACGGAAGCCTTCATTGGATTCATGTTATTAGATGCTACAATGTCAGCAGGCCCCTCTTGCTCAGAAGCCTTACCAAATAAATGATTAGCTCCAGCTCCCCACACCATCGGGGCGCGCCCTATATAAGTATGTGTCTCATATAGGCTACCCGTACCTTTAGCCCACATAGTAGAGCATCCAGAACCAGTCAATAAAACAAATACAACTAAAACAAAATTGAGCATTTTCTGTTTCTTCATTTTTCTATTCCTTAATGATTTTTAAAATACAATTGTGTTTTTTAGCAGGTGCTATGCTGTTTTAAACCTAAAAAGAATATTATCTCTCAATCGTTCATAATATTCTTTTTCTCTTTGAGAATCAGTAAAATGAATCTTTTGTTTTATCTCTTCGACAATAGCTTTTGCAGCTTCTTGTGGGCTTTTAAAACCCATTGCTTCTCTAATATCATCGCTTCTTTTATCTGTCCCCAACAATTTAGAATCCATCTTCTTCATTAATGCCTTCTTCACATCTTCATCCTGGCAAAGAACTTTTAATATTTTACAAGAAATATTAACATAATCACTACGAGCGATTGAATGTAAATTTTCTTTTACTGTTTCTCCGTTTTGATTTATATAATCTTCTTCTTCGCCGTAATCACCCGATATAATAATAGAATCTCCACCCCATGAACCAACAATATCTTCAAGTTCACCATCATCAAGATATAAATCACCACCACCCATGCCATTATCTACTGCAAGCAGTACTGCCAACGCTAACATTGTACCACATCCAGAACATCCAAATTCTAACAATTTAAGACCATCACCAAACGAATGAGGATGAAGATATTCTTTTTTATCTGTGTTGAGAATAAGATGATACTGTCCCATTTTTTTTGTCCTTTATTTAGGGTATAAATAAAAAATTACTAATTGGCTTTAGCAGGTGCGTTTTACTTCTCTTGTTATTTTCATGACAATAACTCACTCCAAGACAAAGACCAAGCCCTAGACCTTGCCCAAAACCTAAACCTAGATTTTGTCCAACCCCCAGTCCAACCCCCAGTCCAACCCCCAGTCCAAGACGTAGATTTATTTTTAATATTTGCTTTTGTTGTTATTCTCATAATTATACCCAGGACTCAGACCAAGACCAAGACAAATTCCAAGACCAAGAATTCAAGCTAGACCAAGACAAAGAACTAGTCCGAGACTTATTCAAAACCCGAGACGAAGACTTAGACCAAGGATAAGACCAAGACAAAGAACTAGACTCAAACGTAGTCCAAGATATAGACCAGGGTTCAGTAGTTGCTTTTATTATCATTTTCATGTTAGTTACTTTTATTTTCTACCCCAATCCCAAGACCTAATCCAAACAACAACCCCAGACATAGACCAGATCCAAGACCCAGACCAAGATACAGACCTGTTTCTATTATCCCAAGACAAAGACCTAGTCATAAATTCAGACCAAGACTCAGACAAATCCCTAGACCAACATCCAGGATAAAACTTAGCATCAGCTTCAGTATTTGCTTTTGTTGTTATTCTCATTATTCTTTCCGACACTCAGATCGAATCCTAGATTTAACATACTAATCCAATTAGACCACGGCCAAGACCTAGTCCAAGACTCAGCCCAAGACCAGCACTCGGGATGAGACAAAGACCAAGACAAAGACAAAGACCCAGACCAATACCTAGTCCTAGACCTAACCATAGACGTAGACCAAGACAAAGGCTTAGCTCCAGTAGTTGCTTTTATTATCATTTTCATGTTAATACATTAAAACAATGTTGTTAATATCCGTCCTAAATCTGTTCTATATAACTCATATTGCTTTAAAAACAATCGTCTCAGCTCAACAGGTGAACGAGACAAAATAGTTTTATCATTTGCTTGTATACTAGAAATAGTCTCTACTACAGCATCACAAATCTCAACGGGAATTTGATCTAACATTTCAAAACTTGTCCAACAACCTCCCCTTTTACAAACACACAACTTGACTGTAATAATACTTTTTTTATAATCTTCTAATCTTTGATCAAAAGATTTATTTAATTCTTTTAATGCGATTTTATAATATTCATCAAAAGAAATATTTATATTATCAGGATACAAATTATTTATACAAACTGCCCAAACAATGCTCCAATTCCATTCACTAGGTTCTGTTTTTTTTAATTTAGAATTTCCAATATTAATTTTTTCAATAACTTGATGAACAAATTTGGGATATTTAGCAATCGCATGTGCATACTCAACTGCGATATTCATTATTCCTCTTCTCTAATGCCTATCTTAATTTTATAAATGCATTTACTAACGATCTCATCAAACTTTTCCATAGACATATTTAAAGGAGTTGCAATCACAAAATATTTTTTAAATAAATGCTCTATTTGACAACAATAATAATCAAAATAATCTTTAATTTCAGCAAAAACAGCATCTACATCATAGTTTGTGAGATTATCAAGAACCATACCTCCAAATGGTTTAGTCCCTTTACTCAATATTGATATAACTTCATTATTTTTAGGATCAAACTTAACTACATCATGAGCACTATACAATAAACCTATAGATGTATTTAAAAGCGTAGCATAATGTTCTTTCTTATCAACAATATAAGCAATAAGCTTTTCTTTATCAAACTGAACATGCTTAGATCTAACTAATAATACTATTTTTTCTTCTCTTTCTTTGTCCATTTTATGATATTCTTTTTGTTATAGGGTCTGTAAAACTAATCCATGAGAAAAAGAAAAAACGACTCCACGCTTCATTACGAGAACTATGTGATGTCCAAGAACTAGAACCATACCAAGTACTTTGCTCTGTCCAAGTTACTGACATGCAATCCCAAGGATTTTCTTTTAATATATTTACTCTTCTTGTTATCTTCATATCAATTATTCATCTTCTGTCTTATCTGTTTTTTGCAAAAAAGTTAAAAAAGATGCAACCATCCAGAATAATAATGCTATAGAATATCCAACGATAATGACACTTATAATTATTGCATACGGTATCCATAATGGAGCAGCAACGAACCACCAAGACCAAGCAATATGTCCAGTTAGCTTAAGCGTTAAAAAAATAAGAAAAAGCACAGAAGTGAATGTTAAATCATTTGCTTTGTATTCCTTAAAAGCTTCTTTTATTACTTCCTTAAAATCTTTTTGTTCACTTTTTTCCATCACACATCATCCTTTCTTATAAGTTATTTAATAACTTATTAAATTTCTTTGCTATAACATTATAAGAAAATCTGTTAACTATATATTGTCTAGCAAATTTAGCTTTTTTTGTAATTATATCTGTATGAGTTACAGCATATCTCATCTTTTCCCTTATCTGTTCAATGGAAATTTTTGCCCAATGCTTATGAACAAATTGTGGAATACCATCCATAGCAACTTCAATATCTATACTTCCAGGTGATAATAGTGTTGCAGTATCTTCATTTGCATATTCAGTACAGCCAGAATAATTTGTAACAATAACTGGGACCCCAACAGCCATTGCCTCTAATGGAACTAATCCAAAACCCTCTCCCCTTGTAGGAGAAATTACACAATCAACTGATCTATAAAAATGTGGCATGTCTTTAGATTTATATCTAATCTCCTCAATAATAATATCAGCACAATCTTCTTCTGCAACTTGATACAATTCTTTTACATATTTCTTAGCTAGATCGATACGATCTGTTTTAATAATTAACTGTATGTTTTCTTTTTTATGAAATTCTTGAACCCAAGCTGCCAAAAGTTCTCTATACCCTTTCCGCTTATGCCATCTTCCTACAAACAAAAATGTGAATTTATCTCTTTGACATAACGGTGTTACAGAAGGTTTATATGTGTCTATATCTATACAATGAGGAATAAGAACAAGAGGAACTGATATTCCTGCTTTTAAAAACTCATCATAAACAAATTGTGAAGGAACAACAACTGCATTATTTTTATTTAATATTTCTATCCAATTTAAAGGAGGATTAGTTGTTTCAAATATTGCCATACCAATTACTTTATCTGCTGATGCAATATTTCTTTGCATATTAGGAATCATGTGACGAATCTGTATGCGTGTTCTGTCTTTATTTTTTTGCAGAAAAGATTGAAATAGCTTATGTTCTTTTTTATCAATCACATCTACATAAGAAACACCCAAACAAGAAATCTTTATATCACATAATCCAGAATGATATAAAGCATTGACGTAGTTTCTTCCAGCAACACCATATCCAGTATGATTAAAAAAACCTATATATTCTATACGATTTCCCATTCTATGCCTTCTAATATAACTCTTTGGTTAATACCAATACATGAAAATCTAGTCCCTTGTATTTCTTCTGTTCTACTTCTATGATAATGAGCAAATAACCACCGCTCAGGTCTATGTAATTCTAAACAATGGTCTAAAGCTATTTCTGTTCTATGGATACCCTTTCTTCCTCTGCCTCTAATCAATGCAAATTGCATCATTGATGTTTGTATAGACGCAGGACAAGTATGCGATACGACAATTCTTGGTTTAACGCTTTCATATAAATCAATCATATTTTGCAACTGAGGCACAGATAATTGTTCTTTTATCCACCAATCGATTTGTGGTGTTCTATGATTTTTATCTATTGAATCAGAACCACTAATATAAAAAATACCTGTATGCTCATCATAACCATAGTCTCCCAAATAATCAGGATGTTCTTGGCATAATGCAGGATGATCATGATTACCTCGAATAAATTTAAACCCATTACCCATTATAGGAGGCCAACTCAATCCATCTTTTATCCAAAGAGAATCAGGATGTTCTGGGAAACCAACTCCGTAATCTCCTAACTGCAATGCACTGTGTCCTTGTTTCTGTCGAGCAAAAACCTTTTGCATCCATCCAAAATCTCCATGTATATCGCCATAAAAATACATATTTATCCCTTATCAACTAAACAAACATAATCAAATAATGTTTGAGCTATATCTTTTATATGATCTTTTCTGAACGTAGGAGCCATCGTCGCAATAAGCAACGGGTACTTCGCAAGAATAGATAATTTAGCTAATTGTAATTTTGTGTTTTTTGCTTGTTTCTTTATATCACCAAGTTTACCTAATGCACTCAATAAACAAACAAAATCAAGATACCATGAGTGTCGGTTAGTTACTTGTTCTAGGTGATCAAAGTATCCAACAATTTCATGCAAATTGTTTTTTTGCTGCAAAAGAGAATAAAACTTTTTTTGACCATTACTACCCAAACTATGATACGCATTATCTATGCAAGACAGATAATGCCCATCCTCTTTTGCTACACACTCTTTGAACCAAAAAACTTCTACATCATTAGCCAAAAATGTCTCTAATTCTTTCTCTATACAATCAGCTAATGAAATCCATCCCGATCCTAATTGCCGCCATTGAGTTTTATTAACAGCAATAACAGGTAAAGAACATTTCTTAGTTAATAATAAATACTTAAGAATACCATCTATCTGATAAGACTGAATTTCATGAAGTTTCTTTTCCTCTGTTATTTTAAGAAACGATTCAGAATAATGTTTACCAAAATAATATCCACAACCATTAGCAAGGTCTATCTCTTTTTTACCACAAATTACTCTCGATTTTCCCTGAAAAGTTGTTAATTGATAAACGGACATTTTAGCAGTAACAACACTAGTTCTATCTCTTTTCTTCCTTTTCTTTTTAATAGGTGTAATTGTTGAAAGAACAATAGGATTACATTTCTTGAACTCATCAATAGTAATTGCATATTCGCCAGTAGTCACATGATGACGAGAAACAGTCGTGTTGTCTTCTAAATGTTCACAAACAACAAGAGCTTCATCACGACATAAAGCATCATTTCTAAAAATATTTAATATCCTAGTTCTAGAAAATTTATTCTTATTAATGTCATCTAAACATAAAATAATTTTTGACGATGATTGAGGAACCGTGTATTTAATCTGATAAGCAGAATCTATTTTACCTATTTCTCTATCATAATAAATTGACATTGTTTTGACTGGGAAAGAAAAGGAACGCTGGACGCTCACTCCATTATATTTAACAGGAAAAACGCTTTCTATCGCAGCTAATTGCCCTAGAGTCGTTGATACTCGTTTATGCTCATTGAAATTACTATACGCTTCCCAAATATTAGAAGCATTTGTGACTATTGAAACAAAGTGTTCTTCAAGAGCAATAATAATATTTTCTAATTTAAATCGTATATTATCAATTGTCTGCTTATCATAATCAAGAGCTTCTCTGTTAGCCGCAGGAGAAACTTCATCATTATCAAAGAAAAGAACTATAGGACACTTTCTCAACTGCATAACCTTATTATATTGTTTAACATCTGACAACTTTAATGCCGTAACATCAATAGGATAACAAATACCATCAACAATAGCTGTTAACGCATTATCTTGATAAACAGTTATAGTAGAATTAGACAATTTCATTTCTATACTTCGTGAAACATTTGCAGTATCAAAATGTTTAAATATAGCCCAATTTGCTCCTGTTAAAACAAATTCATGTTGCTCGTCATTATAACATGAATAATTCACTTGATTTAAACCAAATGGACTTCTTTCAAAAATATTTGGATGTGGACTGCCAATGTAAGGCCACCAACTACAAGTCCGCAATATTGAACGACTACAATAATTCCAATCATCGCTTTGAATAGGAACTACAATTTCAGTTCCTGTCGCAACATCATCACCAGCTTCATGATATTCCTTAAGAACAAGTTTACCAACACGGCTTTCATCGATATACGCTCGATATAGCCTTTTCATCATAACATCGTATTCTTTTTGATAAACAATGATTTCAAACCAATCAGAATAAGACCAAGGACTTTTACAACCCAATCCTAGCCCTCCAGTTTGCTTGTAATCATCTTTCTTTGTAGTAGTCCCATAAGAGATGAAAACATTCTTCATCCTCTCAGGAGAGATACCAGGACCATAATCTCTAATTCTCAAGTGTGTATCATGCTCAGAAGGCAACGTAATATCAATAGGAAGAGATTCATTACCAACTTCTCTATTAGCATCGCGCGCATTAGAAGAGATTTCTTGACAAATAGTTTTAATAGGATCAGAGTAAATCTTGCTTCTCAATATATCGAAAACAACAGACAACTCTCCAATGCAAAATGTTTCTTCTTGAAAGGCTATTCCATCGCCCGATGCAGCTGGATCAGATTCTCTTTTTTTGATGTCCATAATTTATTCCCTTTAGCTTTCTATTACTATAGCATTGTTCACAACTATAACAGGTGCTCCATTAGGCGTCTTTATAGAAAAGATACGAACCTGACCTGTCCTTGTATCTAATTCAACCCTTTCATACACAAAATTAAAATTTAATCCATACTCTTCTAATCCTTTAATTAAAGGAACTGAATTGTGAAGAACAACAACACCATCTTTCTCTTCTGTATCCATTGTTGAACAAACTTTTTGAATAGAACTCGCATGAATCTGTTGCGTTGCTGTAGATGTTTTTTTCTTTAATACGGTTTTATAAACATCTTGTACAACAACAGTTTGAGCTTCTTCAGTTTCTTGTTTTGTTTTTACAATTTCTTGTTTTACTTCTTCTACAACACCTTCTTGTGTATACCAATTGTCATCATCACGCTTGACGAAACCTTTAGAAATGCGTCCTCTACCTTTAACCTCTCTTTTTACTTCTTTACCTTCTTTATCTAACCAAATTTTATATGACATATCTCCGACACCTTCCTTTCAACCATAAAACACACTCAAATTATTGCAGGTGCACGACTATATTATTTGCAACAAACTGTCCATGCACGTTTAATTTTCTTTAATGCAACTTTCTCACTTTTTTGAATACAACTATAACTAGCTCCCAACCGTTGAGCAATCTGCCCTAATGTAAATCTTTTCTTCTCTTCAGTCTCAGCAAAAAATCGTAATTGAATAATATTTGATTCTCTATGTGTCAATTTCGCTATTTTGTTATCAAGAATATATCTTATAAGATCAATGTTATCATAATCTTCTTCTTCTTGATATATATCTAAAACATCACGAACTGAATCCTCATCATCTTCTTGACTACAAGGGAAAACACTATTATGTAGAGTCTGTTTCATGTTTTCTTTAATCATATCATGATAAACAGCATACCACAAATAAGTAGAAAATTTAAAACCCTTACTAATATCAAACTTGCGTATAGCATATAATAAACTCAAATTACCCAATGCTATAAAATCACTATCATAACAACCTTTTACTTTTCTCGATAACTTAATCACCAAAACTAAGTTTACAGAAGCTATGCAATTACGATTAAAAATAGCACATTCATGCCAATAAACAAGAGCTTCTGCCAATTTATTATCTATTTCATCAATAAATTGTTTAGCTTGTTCAATTAGTTGAGTTAATACTTTTTTAGCATAATTGAATCTCAAAAACATTATTTTCTCTTGTTCTTGAGTTAATGATTGATTTGTTTTATTTGTTAATATAGCCACATTAATTGGGACACGATCCATAGAGCTTAAATAAGTCAAATACCATTGGATATCCGGTAAAGAAATGTCATCTTTAAAAAGTTCTTTTTCAACCTCAACAGAATCAAATAATTCATTATCTACAAACTCAATTGTTTTCTTTAATATCTTATCAATTAATGTCTTTTGTTCTGTCGATAATGTATCCATTTTAAATCCTCTTATATTAAACACTTCTAATATATATAATAACAAACACCTTTTGCAGGTGATAAAAAAAAAAGCTTGCCTAATTTAATAAACAAGCCTTTGAACTCCCAACCATTATTTATAATTTTAACTTCTTGTCAAAATCAATGACATGAGACAATCGACCTTCATCGATAGTCACTATTACAAACCAAGATTCTGTTATACAAATAGAATCCATGATACTATTTTCTCTCTTAGTATGTGTATACATATTTAAACGAAAATATTTTTTTCTATCAGAACCCCACAAAGAACAAATTTTCAATTTTTGATTCTCTTTAGCTACAAAGTACTCGTTAAGATAATTTTCTATATCTAACGGGACTTTCTTAACAGATTCTGTTTTATCCTTAACAGGAATATCAACAGTAGACTGCGTCATAATAATCTCTCCTACCAATTAAAATTAAACCACTCTTATTGAGATAGTGTTTTTTTGCATTATATTCTTACGATTCAGATATACCGACCAGAAAGCAGTACGAACGAGTTTAGCATTAGGGAGTTCATTAGTCAAAAACATTAACGCCTTAGTAAAAGCGCGTTTGCGACCTGTCTCTTTACAAAACTGATCACGACCATCACAAATACTGAATCCTTGTGAGATAGTTACATCATCAACGTCTTTGATATAACAAGTGATTTTTCGACGACCACCATAATCACGATGTTCATCCATGCTATACTTAAAACCAAAACTAAATTCACGACCATCAGTTGTTACCTTAAACATTTTAATCTCCTTGTTTCTTCTGTATTATATCTTCTGTATTAGTAATGTTGCTCATTTTTTTTTTCAGGTGCTTTTTGTTATAAAATAATTCTTACACGAAAACACACAGACCAAGTATAATAAGACGAAAAAGAAAAATATGGAAAAGCATTTTTATTAACAAGAAAAACAGAACTCAAATAATTACCATTTGCCCGACTTTCATTCCATGGAGATCTCACCTTAAATGCAAATGACTTTTGTAAACCTCCAAACGTACTCCAACAAAAACCTTGAGGTTTACCTGAAAAATCAGTCGTTTTCATCATTAAAATTTTCATTATCTATTCGTTCTTCTAATAAAGCTATTATCTCTAAATGTTCATGTAAATAAGCTAACATTAATGGAGTATAACCACTATTATCTCTAGCCTCTAAATCTGAATCTTCTATTAACTCTTTAATTGCATCTAAATTATTATCAACTACAGCTTGATGCAAAAAAGTTCTACCGAACAAACCTTTCTCTTCACAATAGCCTAGCTGTTGTGAAATAGGGAAAACATTTTTATCACTATAATATTTTCTCAACCCTTTGATTCTATCTTCTTGATCAATAATAGAAATCTTTTCAAGTTCTTCCTTTGAAAAATAAATTTCACAAGAAATATCTTCTTCCTCAAATTCTTGATCTAAATTAAACTGTCTTTGTTTGTAATCAAGTTGAATCTTGTAAAAAATACAATCGCGCTTCTCCTTGTCATTAGGATATTTCCTTTTTAAATTTGTCTTTATAATTCCAAAAAAACGTTTTTCATTATTCATGCTAAACTCCTTCAATAGATATGTCTACGCTACTTCTATCGAAGCACAACACAAATAATTATCTAAAAAAATAAAACATGAGAGGTACATCACATAAAACAACTTTGACTTACTCAATTCACCATTATATAAATATAAATATAAAATGCAATCTCTACAACAAATAGCTTAACATTACTAATGCTAAGGAAAAGTTGCAACAAATGAGATAGCTACTAAGCAACTCTAATTTAACAACTCTAATTTAACAACTCTAATAAACGACCTCTCATGCCTTATTCTTTTATTCACTTTTCAAATATCAAAGTAGAGCTTAAGTTCAAATAAATTACAATGGCAAAGTAAAAAGAAAACTCAAGCTCTACTGGTTTACTCGTAATCTTTTAACATAAATATATGACTAGCTTTAGGTATATAATGCCTATAATCATCTGACAAAAACCAAAACCATTTTTCAGGTTTTTGAGGATTAATTGCATTGCCATAACCATCTGTAATAACAAATACTGCTTCTGGATACTTTACCTTTTCTTTTTTCATCGTTGCTTGAATACTAGATTCTAGTATATGAAAAGAAGTTCCACCAAAACCATATAATTTTTTAGTTTCTAAAGAAGTTTCAAAAACTTGTGTGTCAAAACAAAACAATCTAACATTAAATTTTTCAGGAGGCAAAGATGCAGCAGCTTTGAAAAAACGATCTTTCAAATGATAACAAGAGCCACTGGTGTCTAAAAAGAACCAAACGTCAATAGAATTTTCATCCCAAAAAACATCTTCTACTTCCATTTCAGTTGGAATCATAAGGTCTTGATCCGCCATGGCTATAAATCGTCTATTACAACGGGCCCATTGCTCTGTATCTTTAAATTGGTTTTTACATTTTCTACTAACCCATTTTTTAATAACAGATTCCCATTTTTTCTTCTTCTTCACCTTCTTAGCATCTACTTTAGCAAAAGTCCAAGCATTACTAGAACCTGTACCTGCTTCTTTTCCACCAACTCCACCTTGTGTTCCATCTTCTTTTTCATCTTCTTCAAAGTGCTTGTCGATCATATCCTTCAAATCTGATTTTTCTTCATCAGGCAAAACATCATTTAATTCATCAAGAATTTCTTTGAAATCATCAGAATTAATTTTTTCATGAGAATCAAGAATATGAGGTTTGCCTTTTTGACTTGATTCTTTATCACCTTTGCCACCTTTGCCCGACATAAAACCTGACATCTGAGGTATTTCTACTTTAGGCAAATAAGTTTTTGCCAAATTATAATAATACTCAAAAGATTGTGCCTTTTTAGGCTTTGGACCTGTATATCCATTTTTTTTGTTAAAAACAGTATCTAACCAACAAAGATTAGAATCGCTATCAACCCTTTTCTTGTTATACCTAAACTTGTCCACAAGTAATTCATTAATAACTACATCTAAACAACCATTAATCAAAGAGAAATTTATCTTATCTGCGTCTTGAATTCTTATTCCATGATTCAAAATGATATGAAGCATTTCATGAGAAATAATAAAATCTTTTTGATTGTCATCCTGTTTTTGCCAAAAGTCAGGATTGAACAAAAAACTTACAGGCTGATGAGACTTAGGGTCAAACGTAACCGCCGCCGTAGGAATCCTATTTGTAAAAACAGGCTTCCCCATCTCCCAAAATTTATAGAAAACACTGTGATTGTTTTCCAACCTATGAGCAATGCTGAAAAATTCCTTATCAGTCATTTCAACAACTTTTTCTTTTGTTTCTTCTTTTTCTGGCATTACTTTAACCTTTTTTATATAATATCAACATAATCAACCACAGGTGCTATATCACTTGGAAATAAAAATCAGGTTGATTAGAAACCCAACGACTCAAATGGACATAATCTATACGGAAATTCTTTAAATTCTCTCCAGAAAGAACAATAGCTGAAACACAATGATTGACAATGCCCATCAAATTTACAAAACGCTTCAAAACACCATTATGCGACCGCCGAATAATACCATCAAGTAACAACAAAGTATTTCGGGCATCTTTTATGGCCAAATTCTTAGGAATGTTGTTTTCTATCATATCAAACGCTAACTTACGAGAATATGTATCAGGGAAATCATTCGATAAATTGTTCTTTACCGTTTCACCAAATGTTATTGTATTCATGTTATTTGTTTTATCATAATATGAAAAAATTCTATTGACGTTAACTGGTGATTCATCTGACAAAAATTGCATTTTCTCTGCTTTTGCTCTTTGCAAACTTCTATTAAATTCTCTAGCAATAGATTTATTTGTATTGCTTTCAACTATTTGAGTAATAACTTCTGTAACTTCTGGGTATTCAGAAAGATGTCTTAAAAAGAAACTTTTTACTATATGTTTGTCTTGAAGTAAAATAGAAATCTTTTCTTTTGGCATACATGGAACAAATACCTCTACCATAGCAGGATTGATAATTATGTCACCAACAACTCCATCATAATTGTTTTCATCTTCTAAAAACTTTATAATCTTTGGTTTTACTTCTTCTTCAGGGTTTTCACTATCCTTAAAGTTTTGATATAAAGTATTCAATTCTTCAATCAATGGAGTCCTCTTTAACGCATCTCGCAACTTTCTGATATTTGAGCCTTCCGGCAAAACATCTTCAAGCGACCCTTGAATTTTCCAAATCTGTAAGGCATAATCCAAACGCCTGGGACTAACTTTGTTTTTATGCTCAGTTGGCAAAGAATTCCACCAATTAAGAGCAGTTTCCGCAACAGAACTACCAAACCTATTAAAGAAATACTGCTTACTAGGCGTATACGGAAGATGAACATGAATATGAAATCTATCCAATTGAGCTGGATCAATAGATTCAACATCATACGTACCATCTTCATCATCAGGATTAATAGCCGCCCATACAACTCTTAAATTAGGCAACTTGTCATCATTGATACTCTTGAACTGTAAAAGCTCCATAACAGCATTACGAATCTTCTTGTGACTTCTGTTAAATTCATCCATAAAAATAGCTTCTACTTCACCCCTTTGAAAAGCTCTAGGCTTCACTAAACTCAAATAAGACTCCCCATTTTCATCCTGCTTTTCTTTAGGGACTCCAATAAAATCTACCCACGGGTCCATAGTTGCCGCTGAATACATACGATAAACCAATCCAGCGTTTTGAAAAACTTCACGAACAATCGAAGTCTTACCTACACCATGTTTCCCAATAAAAAGAACATTAAGATTGTTTTCAAGCCAAAATCTTAACTTTTTTGCCGTTAATACAGTACTTTTTGCCATTGTTTTCTTCCTTATACAAAGTTTTTATTACTCTGCTAAAACCATAAACACTATTATCAGGTGCTTTATCTGACATGATCTGCACCAAAATATTTAAATTACAAATTCCTTAAACAAGAACAATTAGCACAAAGAACAAAAATTTCTTCTTGAATCCCTTCTATATATTTGTCAACTTCTTCTATAGAAGTTATGAAATTATATGAAAGCAACGGCACTATCAAAGTATCTGAAAAAATGCTTGTGATATATATATCAACTATATGAATGTTTTCAACACCACAATCATGACAAATAGGTTCAAAGGTACTCATTAATAACTGTTCTTTTATTGAACGTCGAGATTTAAATAACTCTTTCCAATCGTCATTCTCTCCAAAAATTACAGCAGTACTAAAAGCAGCAAATTGATCTTGATTTACTTTTTGTCGAAATAAAGATGACGATTCTAAATCATAATTATAAACATTATTTCCAACTTTAACAACTGTACCTATCCTGCCAGAACTATGCTTAATGCAATATAAATTCAATTGATAGTAAACTAAAACAATATCTACTCCCTTAAATTTTGGAGGACTTCCACCTTGTACAAGCTTCTTACATGTAAGGGCATCTCTCTCAATAGCATAAACAACATCCTGTTGAGAAAATTCAGCAAACCACTTCATCTTTAAATATTCTTCATCATTTGCTTCAAAAAAAGAAATAGGAGATTCATGCCTCTTTAATGCAACCCGTCTCTTCTCTTGAACCTCTTGAGGAAATTGATTATGAACAATCACATCCCCCAAAAAATCAAAATTCCTTAAATCAGAATTAAAATCTTTATAAAGTAAAATTAATTTTGCCATTGTATGCTCCCTTGCCTACTACAAAACTAAAATAATAATTTTGCAGGTGAAAATTGCTACGGTGCAAAATTAGATGTAACAGCTTCCACTCCATTAGAACAATGACGAAATAAAACATAATTAACAATACCATTATATGTTACTGCCCCATAACGAGATTTTGACATGCTTAAAACAAATAAACCATCTAAAATTTTATTATCCTTAATAACCGTCTTTTTGTCTAATTTAAAATGATCTACTAAACAAACAATATCTACAAGATAAATAATGTCATTGTTGCCCTTAACCTTGCCCTCTTTGTTCAAATGACCAATCAAAACAATATGAGTACCTGTCTCCGATGCAGCTTTTCTATATAAATCACATGCAACCCTCAATGCAGATGAAGAATTGTGACCTCTAATCATATTCAAACTATCAATAAAAACTATCTTGGGCTTTAATCTGTATATCAAATCAACTTGAACTAAAACGTCATTATTGGAACTTACATAAAAATCATCCGGAGAAGCAATAGTCTTACCTATCCATTGACGAAACTGTTGTAAATTAGCTTCCATCTGTATATACAATAATCTATATCGCTTCGCGTTCATCCTACGACATAATTCTAATGTCAAACGAGTCTTGCCGACACCAGGAGAACCAGCCCATAAACTCACACCACCACATGGAAAACCTATGATTTTTGTATGACCGTCAAATCCATAACATAAATCAAGATAATTAATTGTACTAGTAAATCTTTGAACTTCAATATAACTAATGTCAGACAATCGTTGACAATGATCCATGAAAACTCCAATACATAAACAAGACATGAAGCCAATACAGATTATATCGACTCCATGCTTGTTGAAAAAACAAAATCAAGAAACGTTTTCAGCAGGTGCTTTAATAACATCTTCTTGAGAAACAACAAGAGTTTCATCAACTACCTGCTGCGTTTTCGATTTCGTCTTTTTACCCCGTTTCTTCTTCAACTCATTAATAGGCGAAACATCTTCCGCTAAATCAAATTGAGTGTTTAGTCTAAAACAAGGAATGTCATTGTCACCTTTTAAAATATCAATGCAAGCTGATAATTGCCGTAACTGCTCACCATAAGGATGACTACCAGTTAATCGCTGCAATACCTGAGCATTTTGCATTATCCGACCATTACAATCCTTAGCACTTAAAGCATTACGAGGAGAACGATTAACAAACTTGTCCCAAGAATTTTCACCACTACCAGTTGTCTCTGCTGATAAAATTTCTTGGATCTTTGAACGCATCTGAGCAAATGAATGACTCGTATCAATGCCAAGAGCAATCAACGATTGAACAATAGCATAATACATACCACCCTTTCTATAAGGATTAGGAAAGGTCCCCGCTTCTGATGCAGCATCCATAACCTTCTGTAACTTCTTGTCTGTCATGTGATAACGTCTAGGCTTCCTCATGTTACCTCTAGCCGTCTTGACGAGAGAACGCTCTCCAAGAGGCTTTTCGACAACGTCTTTTACATCATTATAAGAACTCTTCTTCTCAACCAAATTCGCATCTGTCATCTCTTCATCTCCAAAAAATGTTTTATAGCGTCTTGCTATTACACGTTATTATATCTAAGAAGCACAAAATTATTACATAATAATAAAAAAAAACACAAACAAACATTATTCATAATTTAAGAATGGCCACACATGATACACATGGCCATTATTGCACTAAAAACAATTATGAAACAATTATGAATAAAACTACAACTCTTGAAATTTAAATAAGTTATAATAAGTATTGCTAACTATTTAATAAAATTATTACTGACTAGTATAATAACAATATAAAATTATGAATAAATTATGAATAATCAATAAAAATATAAAGTGCTAAAATTACTCACTATTACAATCAATAAAACTTCTATTCAATTCATAATTTTAAAAAATGATTTAATCTATGTGTAAAAAATGATATAAGTGACACATCAATAAAATTTATGAAATGATTTAGTGCTTTATAAATAAAAGAATTATGTGTATTATCTAGTGCACCTGAAAATGTATTTATAAAAAATAAATTATTCTATGCAATTATGAATTGAATCGATCACGTACTCTGTTTAACCCCGTTGTTGCCATATTAACATCACAACGAATGCTATCAATCTCTGTTACCAATGATTTACATCGATTAGTTAAAAAGTCATTTTGAGACTCTTTTAAACTATCTAAAACTTGTTGTAAACTGTTTTCAACTTCTTCTAATTCCTGGCAACAACAATCAATATGATTTATTAATATTGTTTGGTCTATGTCTTCTAATAATACTGATGCGCATAATGCCTGTTTAGTGCTCTGCTCTTGTAGGTCCCCTCTATATACCGCACCACAAAAAACACAAAATTGGCTATAACCTAAAACAATATGAGGATAACCACAACGAGAACAAGCATAATAACGGACTATGTCTCTATAATAACGGACTATGTCTCTTTCGGTGCTTTCGAAAGAAGATGGAATTCCTGTAGCATTGTCTAAAATATCTTCTCTCTCAGGAAAAACACCTGTTAAAGTATCACATACCGGACAATGTAAAGACTTGTGATTATGAAATATAAATTGATCATAAAAAGCATTGTCAATAGCAAAAAAGCACCTGCAAACATGACACTTAAAAATTTGAACTCGATTCATAAGAGACTCCAACGACATTGTAAATTTTAAAAATATCAGGTGTCAACCTATCACCTGCAAGTTATAAAAGAACTTTTTTATCCAAAACGAAACCTCTACCTCTTGCTTTAAATAGATGAATATGAAAAGACTTAGATAAATCTTGTATACTTTTGCTTTTTGCTTTATATTCTTGCAATATACTTAATCGATCAGAAAATTCAAAACATAATTCTTCTAAATTCATTAATAAAATATTTATAATTTTTGGCGTAAAAACAGTGCTCCATTCTTTAGACTGTAAAAACAATTTAAATATATTTAACTCTTTTAAAATTGTCTCCATCTTTTTTTGAGAACCATGAGAAACCATTATTGATCCAGAAACACTTCTTAACCTGGCATCAAGAGCTTTAATCATTTTAACAAACTCTTTGTCAGAAGGAAGCCTTAAAGAAGCCGCCTTAAGTGCTTTAGAAAAATCACTTTGTAATCGAATGTCAACTTTAATCATTTCTCTTTGAAGGGTAATTGTCATTTTTTAACCTTTTTTTTAACTTCTTTTTTAACCCAATCTGGCCAATCTTTAATAACACGAAAAGAACAATTCATTAAAAATACTCTTCTCTGTTCCTTTTTGCTACTATATTCATCATCCCTATCCCTATAAGAGTGCTTTACCTGTTTATAAAATTTAGATATAACTAAGATGCCATCATCTAAATGAGCGCAGCCTTTAGGAACAAAAAAACATTTATAACCATTAGCTGTAACCAATAAATTATTTTCTATAACAATACTGTTTACATCTTTTGAGCTCATTTTATAACTCCTCTACCTATATTATAATATTATAGCAAACACTAAAATAAAATATTCATCATTCTATCTAGTGCTAAAATTATATTATTTTAAAGAAGGACTTCAATTTACTTTTATATAATATTTAATTAAATATTATATATTTTACTTTAACATCCTTAAATTGCCACCAGCAGTAAACAATTTCTTTTTTAAACAATTAGATAACTGATAAAGCTTTTCTTGTTTTTTTTCTACATCTACAAAAAGTTCTAACAACTCTTCTACATATAATATCATTTCATCTAATTGATATTGTAAAATATTTAAAAGCTTTTGACTTAAATAATCATTAAAACAGTCTCGTTCACATAATGCTTTAAATACTTTGCATACGTTAAGCCCCTTTTCCAATAAGCGTTTATCGTTAATTTCAGACAATGTTAATAATGAAGTTTGTGAAGCAGCAAAAATTTCTTTTATAATTTCTTGACTTAGATCTTTGCGCGATTTTATGGTTCCTAATAATGTCTCTATCGCAAGTATATATGTTTTTTCTTGTGTTTCTTTTGGATAGATATTTTCTACCGCATCCCATATACTATGCTCATAATGTTGCATCTCTTTATACACATCTTTATACATTATCAACACAATCAATCTTATTTAATTTATTAATAATATTTTTTGATGTTGCACGAACTAAATCAGACTTTTCTAACATATCATCAATTAAATAACAATAATCTTCAATCATGAGTTTTAACTCATCTATATCTTCTATAAGACATAAATCATTTTCTTTAATTAAATTATATATTCTCTTCTTTAAATGAATAGCGTTATAAAACTGAATAAACAACGTTTTAAATCGCATAATATAGCTTGATTTAAAATAAGCAGTTTTATATGGAATACATAATAACTGATTAGCTGTTTCAATAAATAGATGCATTAATTTATTTATATTTTTAATACTTTGATCTTCGTCTAATGATTTTAACACATTTTTACAAGCAATTAAAGCAGTCTCACGTATTCTTTGAAATTCTTGTGAAGTAGTTCCTACCCAACAACTCTCCCATTCATCTTTCAAAGGTGCAGATACACTATTCGAATATTGTGCTTTACTATAACTATAATTGTAATTACTATCATAAGGATAGCTTGTTGCAAACGTTTTTGCCATATCGGTTATTTGTTCTTCTAAATTGTTTTTGTATTTCTCTTTGTCCATTTGCTCACTTCTCTATTAACGTGCTCCATATATGCGTATAAAAATACCAACTCCAAGACACACAAAAATGGCTATAACAAAAATGCCAATTGGTAAATAATAATTACGAAAATTTTTCTTAAATGTATCTAATTCTCTATCATTCATCTTGACCTCTATTATATTATAGCTTACACTATTTTTTTTCGCCCAAAAAAAAGATTCTTTTTACTATTCAGTGCTATCTATTCAGTGCTATCTATTCAGTCTCAGTATCGCTCTTAAAGACTTTTATATAGTTTTATAGGACAAACTGCCTTAAATGCTATTAATGGCTTAAAACCCCTCCAGAACTCTTAACTGTATATATACTACTTGTCATCTTTGTAATTCATATAAAATAAAGATATAAACAAAACAATACTCAATAAACTACATATAAACGCTAAAAGCATTACATATATAAAAGCTATAGCTTCACAAGTATAACCAATAAATATTAATACTATAATTGCTAATGTTAATAATAATATTAAAATACACATCTTAAATTTTAATATAAACTCTATCATTTTTCTCCACCAAAAAAATTCCGATACCAAGACCTGAATCCAGTCCAAGACTGAGACCTAAAATAAAACTCAGCCCAAGACTCAGACCTAGTCTTAAATAAAGACCAAGAACAAGGCCAAGACCTAGACAAAGATTCAGTATTTACTTTTTTTATTATCTTCATAACAATACTCCTAAGTTAATCCCAAAACGAACACCAATGCGACTTACGCCAAGACTTATGCCAAGACTTAGATCTAGTTATAGAATAAAATATATGCTTAGATAAAAAACCAGATAAAGATAAGCTCCGAGTCCAAGACATAGACTTAACTCCTGATACAATCATAGTCTTAGTCCTAGACCAAGACGTAGATTTAGCTTTAGTGCTTGTTTTTATTGTCATCTTCATATTAATTACCTAATCTAAACCTAGACCAAATCCTAGAACTAAACCAAGACCTAGACCAAAGCCAAGACGTAAACCTAGACCTAGACCTAGACCAAGACCTAGACCTAGACCAAGACCTAGACCTAGACCTAGACCAAGACCTAGACCTAGACCTAGACCTAGACCAAGATCTAGACCAAAACCAAGACCAAGACTGAGACGAAGTTCTGATATTTATTCTTGTTATCATTTTCATGTTAATTACTTAGACCTAGACCAAATCCTAGAACTAAACCAAGACCTAGACGTAGAACTAAACCAAGACCTAGACGTAGTCCAAAGCCAAAACCTAGACCTAAACGCAGTCCTAGACCAAGATCTAGAATTAACTCTAATATTTGCTTTTGTTGTTGTCTTCATAGTTTATTTCTAGACCTAGATCTAAACGAAGATCTAATCCACCCCCAAGT
>Ga0114918_10001121_pt1 | contig 23786 bp, 26 predicted proteins | sample LantaG_FD_87015 | JGI IMG/M metagenome (GOLD analysis project Ga0114918, IMG submission 87015) | Deep subsurface microbial communities from Baltic Sea to uncover new lineages of life (NeLLi) - Landsort_02402 metaG | ecosystem: Environmental > Aquatic > Marine > Oceanic > Sediment | place...
AGAGAGAGAGAGAGAGAGAGAGAGAGAGAGAGAGAGAGAGAGAGAGAGAGAGAGAGAGAGAGAGAGAGAGAGAGAGAAGATTTTTTTTTTCCACGAAGAGAGAAAGAGAGAGAGAGAGACAAAAAAAACCGAAAACCAGAACCAAACACAAACGAGTCCCCTTTCATTTATTCACCAGAAGAAAAGAAATCACACACCGATAGAGAGCGAGAGAGAGAGAGAGAGAGAGAGAGAGAGAAGAAAAGAGTTTCCCGCTTCTGTTTCTGTTTTTTTTTTCATTTCCATTTGTAGAGTTTTCTTTTCCTCTCTTTTTCTGGGGGCCCCCGTTAAACAGGGGGACAATGCACAATTGATTGACAACAATAAAAGAAAACAAAGAGAAAACGAAAAGCAAAAGCGCGCGAGGCAAGAAAGAAAAAGAAAAAACGTTCACATCAAAGCGCCTTGCCCGTTCCACCTCCGAGCTTGGGCGAGACCTCGGCCTCCTCCCTCTCCCTCGCGCCCGCGGGCACGCGCCCCTCCGCCACGGCCTCCGCCGCCGCGGCGTTGGCCTCCGATGCCCCGGGACCGCGCAGGCGGTCCCAGATCGTCTCTTGCTGGGAGGAGGAGGAGGAGGAAGAAGAGGAAGAAAGAGAAGCTCGGAGCGGCGCCTCTCCTCCTTCCCCTTCACCTCCTCCTTCGCCTCCGCCTCGGCCTCCTCCCTCGCCCAAGAAGTCCAGATCCGGCCTGTCCGAGTGTCCCTTCATCCCGTAGGGCGTTCCCGGAGCCGAGGACCCTTTCGCGTCGTCGAGCGTCGCAGGGTCAGCGCCGAGCGCCGGCACCTCGCCGTGCGGCGACGACGGCGACGACAGCGACAGCGAGCGCAGGCGGCGGCCGAGGCGGAGGCCGCCGAGCGTTGGCGTTTGCTGCTGCTGCTTCTGGTCCGCCGTCACCGGCTCTCTGTCGTCTTCTTCCTCTTCTTCCTCCTCCTCAGCTGTACCCAGGTGATAAGGACCGAGGCGGGACCCTTTCCCCCTGGGCGGCTCGTCGCCGACGCCGCGCCCGATGCGCCGCTCCTTGCGCCACTCGTCCTCCGGGTCCGGGGTGATGCGGGACTCGGGAGGCGCGCGCTCTCCTGTCTTCGGAGGCGAAGAAGCGGTTCTCGTGGTGGAAGAGAGGAGAGCAGCAGCAGCAGAAATGGAGGAGGGGATGGAGGACTCTGCTGGGGGGAAGAGGGCGCGGCCCGTGGCGCGGAGGCCGGCGGCGGCGGAGCTGTTTTGTTTTGTTTTGTTTTCGCTCTCGTTCTCATTCGTCAGCGCTTTGCTGTCTCTTGCTCTCTCTCTTTCTCTCTCTTTCTCTCTCGTTCTCTCTCTCTTCCTCTCTCTCTCTCTCAACGAACCGTTTCATGTCGTATGTCTGCTGCTTCTGCTGCTCTGGGGCTCCCTCCATGCGATGGGGGAGGGGGACGAGGAGGAGGAGGCGGGTTTGGAGGAGGAGGAGGTGTGGCGGTGGCAGAGGAGAGAGAAAAGAGAGAGCGTGAGAGCGAGAGGGAAAAAAAAAAATGAAGATGAGAGATCAGAACCTCGACGAAAAAAAAAAAAACGATCGAAGACTTTCCATCCCCAATTCGCCCCTTTCGAAGCCGCCTTCAAAGCCCCTTTCCCCCTTTTTTCCGCCTAGCATGTACCGCACCAGAGCCGCCAAGGCCTCCGACGCCCCTCAGATCGCCGAGTTCAACCGCAAGATGGCGCTGGAGACGGAGGAATTGGAGCTCGACGGGCCGACCCTGGAGGGCGGCGTCGCGTCGGTGTTCGAGCAGCCCGAGACGACCTCTGCCCTCTACTTCGTCGCCGAGGAGGAGGAAGAGAGAGCAGAGGCCTATCCTTCCTCCATCGTCGCCTGCGCCATGGTAAAAGAGAGCAAATAGCGAGAGAGCAAAGAGCGTGAGAGAAAGAGAAAGAGAGAACACTCACCGTTGAAAAGAGAGAGCTCAAAACGCTCACATTTTCCCCTCTTTCCTCTTTCCTCTTTCTTTCCTTCTTTCAAGATCACCTTTGAGTGGAGCGACTGGCGCAACGGCAGGGTCTGGTGGCTCCAGTCGGTATACTGCGACCCTTCCCACCGCCGGAAGGGGGTCTTCAAGCGGATCTACGAGTTCGTCAAGAGCGAGGCGCAGAGGCAGGGGGCGAGGGGTTTGAGGCTCTACGCAGACACGACGAACGAGAGGGCGCATCTTGTGTATGAGGCGCTGGGGATGAGGACGGGGCACTATCAGGTGTTTGAGGATATGTTCTGAGAGAGAGAGAGAGAGAGAGAGAGGTTGGATGGGAAAGAGAGAGTGTAAAATTCAAAGTGTGGGGGGACTCGCGGAAGGAGAAAGTTTTTTTTTCCCTCCCCCGTTAGGTTTGGGTTTTTGTTGTTTTTCTTTCTCCTTTTTTTCGTTTTTTTTTACAGAAAGACTCTCTCGCTTTCTCTCTCTCCCCGCTTTCTCTTTCTCTCCCCTAGTTTTAGACACTTTTTTTTATTGATCGAATTCGCAGTTGATATTGAAACAGAAAAAAAAGGTGATACAAAAGTTTTCATTCCTTTTTCCTTTTCACTCCTCATGCCGCTGGGAAAAGGTCGCTGAGGTTGTTGCTCTTTCCACCTCCACCTCCGCTTCCACCGCCTCCGTCGATGCTCACGGCCCGCGTGCGCGCTATGCGCCCGTCCATCAGCCTGTTGAAACTCTCCCTGATCACCAGCTCCTCCTCCTTGTCGGAGGAAGGAGAAGAAGCGGGATGAGGACGGAAGAGGACAGAGGCCGGCGGCGCGGCGTTTTCGTCGCCGCTGCCGCTGCCGCTCGAGCTCCTCTTTTCCTTCTTCCTGCCATAGCTCGCCGTCCCGCCCGTCGTCCCGCGCCTGGGGGCGTCGCCGCCTCCCCCCGCGGGAACCAGGTAGGCCGCGGCGCTCGCCCTGTGCGTCGCCCTCCAGGCGACCAGCGTCTGCAGCGCCCTGTTCCAGTGCAGGCGCGCCGGCTCGGAGCGGCAGCAAGAGTTGGACGACAACGAAAAACCCGATGACGACGAAAGATCCGACGAAGAAGATCTCGAAGAAGAATTCGAGAGCCAGCGCCTTACTTTCAAAGAGTGCGCCTCGACGAAGCTGACGAAGAGCCTCTCCTCGGGCAGCAGGCAGGGCCTGTTCCTGGTGATGAGGCTGCCCAGGGCGTCGTCGGCGGCGATGCCGAAGAGGGCGTCGGTGACGTGGACCCTGAGGTGGAGAAGAGAAGAGAAGAGAAGAGTTTTTTTTTTTTTTTTTAGATTTGAGAAAGTTTTGAAGATTTTTCGTTTTCGAAGTCGTTTTTTTTCCTCTTCTCGAAAAAACAAAAAAACTCACCAGGGGATCTGCGCCCCTCCCACACCGTGCTCTTCCTCCTCCTCTTCCTTTTCCTCGCCATCATCGCCCTCGGAAGAAGAGAGGGAAGAGGTCAGCGCGCAGAAGAACGGCTGGATGTGGCGCGACCACGCCCTGGTGGAGATCTTGGAAGTGCGGAACACGTCGTGGAAGACCGAGAGCGCTGCTCGCAGGGCGCCGGAGACCTCCTCGGCCGCCTCGGCCGCCGCCAGCGCCGCGGCGTCGGCCCTCCTGCTGGCCGTCTCGGAGGAAGCGCCTTCTCTGGCCTCTTCGGCCTCGGAGTTCTCCGCCTCCTCCGCGGCGTCGAAGAGCGCGAGCAGGGCCGGGGGAAGCCTCGAGGCCGCGGCCTCCGTCAGCACCACCGAGTGGAGCACCGACGCCTCAGCCGCCTCTAAATCGTCCCCACCGCCGCTGCAATCGTTGCTCATCACTCGGGAGCAGAAGCGGAAGCGAGGGCGGAGAGAGGCCTGGCTCAAGTCGGAGAGCTCGAAGGGCTCCCCGGGCAGAGGGAGCTTCTTCCTCTTTCCCTTCTTCTTCTTTCCTGCTTCATTCTCGTCTTCTCCTTCTCCTTCTTCCTCGACCAGCCTCCAGTTGCGCAGGAAGAGCAGCGACACCGAGCCGCTGCGCTGGATCCCTCCGACCAAGGCGCGGACCGAGTCCAAGGCTCTCGCCAGCTCCTCCGGCAGAGTCCACTTCCTCCCGCCGCTCTTCTCTCCTTTCTTCCGCTTCGCCCCTTCGTCCAGGACCCACTGCGGCGGGCTGGTGCAGCCCCAGCGGTGCGCGTGCGCGAGGAAGACGAGCGGGACCAGCAGGGAGCGCTGGCGCTCGCCGTCGAGGGAGCGAAGGGCCGCGTCGAGCGACGAGAAGCGGTTTTGGTTTTCTCTTTCCTCTCCTTCTTTCGGGAAGAGTTCCCCGAGTCTGGCTTCGAGCCAGGAGCGGAAGGCGAGGGTGTCTTCTTTGGCATACTGCTCCGGGACGGCGTCGGCGATCTTGAGTTTTTTGGGGGAGATTTTGGGAGATTTTGAAAGAGGTCGGGGGTTTTGATGAGAGGGGAGAAAAAAGAAAAAGAAAAAGAAAAAAGAAACGTCGAGAGAAACAACCCGAAACGACAGACAGCAGCGCGAAAATCGTAGAACGACGAGGGTTTTACCCGTAAAAAGACCCTTCAGTTCCCCTTATTTCTCACCTTGACGAAGCCGTCGAGCACGTCGTTGTCAAAGCGAAAGTCTGGGACCTTGGCGGGCAGGAACCCGTGCTCGGAGGGCGCGACGCGAGTCAGCATCGAGTGCCTCGTCGCCGACGAGCGACGGAGACGGTGACGCTGCTGATGCTGCTTCCATCGGAGCGCCGCGAAGAGGAGAGCTGGGCCCTTGCTCGCTTCTGTTTTGTGGAGCAGGACAAACAGGGCGACTGGAACCACAGCTGCGAGTAGCGAGACGAGCACGAGCTCGGCTGCCGTCGTCGAGGCCATGGCTGGAAGAGGGTTTTTTTTTTCGAGGTCTCTCGCTCTCGGCGTCCAAGAAAGAAAAAAAAAGTGAAAAAAAATAACTCGACGACGCTTTTTTCCCTTCTCAACCTCCACCTCGACCTCCACCTCCACCTCCTCTTCTCTCTTCTCCACCTTCCGCGCTTCGATCGAGGAACGAAAGGAAAAAACAAAGAGTGACGCAAATTCATTGTGTTTACTTTTGCGGTTTTGCGGAAAAATCACCAACGGGAAAACGGGACACAACTCTCTTTTCTCTTTCTCTCTCTTTCTCTCTCTCTCTCCACTCCACCTCTTCCGTTCCTCTTCCTCTTCCTTTCCCTCTCTTCCCTCACTACTCGCTCTTCAGCCCCGCCGCAGCCACCACAGCCACGGCCAGGTACACCCCAACGGGAAGCTGCCAGAGCGCCTCTGGGTTGACGACGTTTCCGGAAGCCACAGCCCCGGCGATCACCCCAACGCGCGCCAGAGAAGAAAGCAACAAACCGAGGTTCAGGGCCCTGCTGGTCGGCCACGCCAGCTGGCCCTTCTCGGCCGCGTCCTTGAGCACCCAGGCGCCCACCGAGGCCGGGAAGACCAGCGTGGAGCCGATGGCAGCACGCAGAGCCTCGGCGAGAGGAGAGGCGGCGATCGAAGCAGCGGAAGAAGCGGCGAAGAACTTTGCGATGGAGGAACCGGGGATGACTTGCAGGGCGAGTCCAATCCCGACGTAGAACAGCGCCACGAGGCTGTAAGCCGCCGGCAGGCCTTTAGAGGCCGGAGACAGGGCAGAGAGCGTCGTCGTCGTCGCAGTGGTGTTTAATTTATTCTTCTCTTTTGAGAGGTGAGCAAGCAGGGCGACGAAGACGAGCGAGGCCGCAGCGGCGACGGCGACCGAGAACGTGACGAAGTTCGGAGAGTAGACGCTCTGGTATCCTCCGAGGTGGACGACGCGGAAGACGGCTGTTCCCAGCAAACCCATCGCCAGGGCAGGTCCCGCAGGCACCTTGGGGGCCAAGCCCGTTTCTAATAAACGCTGCAGGGCCGCGGCGCAGCCTGCAGCCATGATGAGGTTTGCGCCGAGCACACGGAGCGCCCAGGGGGTCCACGGAGCCGCCGCGGCCGAGGCCGTGGCTCCCAGGACGAAGGCCTGCATCCTTGCGACGTCGGTCGCCATGAGGATGGCGACGGTTGCCCAGAGCCATTTGAGGGCGGAGACGACGACGGCGGCGTAGTGCTGCGGGCCCGGGGCGAAGACGTTGGCGGTGGCCGCGGGCCAAGGTTGAGGGGTAGCGGAAGCGACGACGATCGACGACGAAGACGAATCTTTGTTCGTGAAATGCGCGAGGGACCCGCCGTGGATGCGCCTCCCTTTGATCAGGGAGGCGCTGCGAGTGCAAGAAGGACCCGAAGGGGTGAGGAGCGACGACGGAGATGACGATGCAGAGAAGGCAGAGACCGCGGTGGACGAAGAAGCAGCCTGAGCAGCGATGCTGCTGCGACGACGCACGACGAGGACGGCAGCCGGCGTCGTCGATCTCGAGTTCGAAACGGCCCTGGCGCGGGGCAGCGGCGTCGACGACAGCTGCGCCACCTTGTGCGCGTGCAACAAGACCGTAGCGTGCATCTTGGTTGAAAAGGGGGTGGGGTTCCAGGAGGAGGGGAGAGAGAAAGAAGGCTCGAGACGGGGAGAGGTTGCTGCTCGTCTTTTTTCGATCTTTTTTTTTGGGGGGAGGGGGGCGATGACGACGAGCGAAGCTAGCCTTTTTTTCCCCCACTTTTTTTCGCTTTTACTTTTCCCTCTCTCTTTCTTCAGAGGAGGGCTGCAAGGGAATTCTGAACTCTCACGATGACCTCCTCCACCTCTTCAGCAGCGCGCCTGGCCCTCGCCGCTGCTCGAGCAGCAACAGCATCGGCAGCCGCAGCGTCGAGAACCTGCTCGAGCAGGCTCCTCTCCGGGAGCTGCACTTCGACTTCGTCGGCAGCGATGACGACGACATTTCGATCGCTCGCCCCCATTGCTTCGGCCTCGTGTTTCGCAACCTCCCGTAGTCCACTGACCCGCTCCTTCTCCGTGAGTGTAGGGAAGATACGACTCTTGTTGCTGAGCGTTGAATCGGAGCGAGAAAGAGCACTCACTCGTTCCAATTCCTCTCTTTTCCAAAAAAAAAAAAAAAATCATCAGGCCGCCGCTGCCGAAAACGCCGCCGCCCTCGACGACGAAATCACCGTCGAGTTTGACGACCCTTCTCTCCCGGCTCCTTCCTTCATGCTGGGCCCTGGACGCGCGACCATGCTCGAGCTCGATCTGGACGCGGCGATTGATGCGGTCAAGGTAAGTGAAACTGAACAGAAAGAGAGGAGAACGAAGAGAAAGAGAGAGAGAGAGACAGAAGAGAGAGATGAGAGGAGCAATCGATCTAAAAAAGAAAAAAACCTCCACCACCTCCTCCATAAACAACAGGCCAAGGCCTCCTCCCGCTTCGACGAGTCCGTTGACGCCGCCTTCGTCCTGGGCATCGACCCCCGCCGCGGGGACCACTCCGTACGCGGCGCGGCGACCTTGCCCGCGGGCACGGGCAAGGAGGCGCGCGTGGCCTTCTTCGCAGAGGACGGGTCGGCGGAGGCCGATGCCGCCCGCGCGGCGGGTGCCGTCGTCGTCGGCGGGGATTCTTTGATCTCTTTGATTGCCGAAAAGGGCTCCGCGGCGATCGAGTTCGACAGGGCTCTGGCGACGGCGGGGATGATGCCGAAGCTCGCGAAAGTGGCGCGCGTCTTAGGTCCCCGAGGGTTGATGCCCAACCCGAAACTGGGGACCGTCGTCGTCGGCGCCGCCTCGCCCTCTGCCGTCGCGGAAGCGGTCGTCGCCGCCTCGGCAGGTCGCGTGAGCTTCAGGGCCGATAAAGGGGGGGTCGTGCACGCCCCCCTGGGCAGGGTCAGCTTCGAGCCCGCGGCCCTGCGCCTCAACCTGGGAGCGCTCGCAGACGCCTTGCTGAGCTCGAGGCCCAAGGCCCTGAAAGGCGGCGGGTGGAGCGGGTATGTGAAAAGAGTTGCTCTCTCGACGACGCACGGTAAGGGGGGCGTGAGGGTGTCTCTGCAGTCGGTGGCTGCTGCCGCGGCGCAGGCAAAGGCCGCGGCGAAGAAGTGAGGAAAGAGGAGGAGAAGAAGAGAGGAGGTTGAAAAGAGGGTGTAAAAAAAAAAATCAAACGACGCTGAACGACAGATTTCCCGAAGAAAGAGAGAAAAAAACTCTCTCTCTTTCTTTGAGCCCCACCTTTGAGCGCTCCAGCGATGGCCGCATCGACGCACCCACGGGATCTCTTTACCGTCTGCTCTCCTCAAGGCATCAAAATGGAAGCGAAAAGCGAGGTTTTGGAGGAGGAAAGAGGAGAAGGCGTTGATGGCATCAATCGATCAATCGACGATGATGGAACCGAAGCATCTCCTTCCGGGAGCGCCCCTTCCGACGGCGGCGAAGATCTCAACGCCTACGAGCTCGAGCGCGAGCGCAATATCGCGCGCAACCGGGCGCGAATGGAGGCTGTGGTCGAAGAGGCCGGGCGGAGCCTGAAGAAGAGAGCGATAACTGCAGCAAAGGCGACGAAATCGTCGACTCGCCGGCATCGTCGACCTCGACAACCTCGACCTTCCTCTTCTTCCTCGCCTCCTCCGCAGCGAACCATGCCCACCCGCGCCTCCCGCCGCCTCCAGCCCCGCTCCGGTTCCTCCCACTCCCCTTCTCCCGGAACTTTAAATAAAACGCCGCCGGACTGCAGGGCCGCCGGGATCGCGTCTCGGAGCGCCAGGCCCGTCATCCCCTCGCGCTTCGTGCGCGGGACCGCTTCCAACCCGAATGTCTCAGACGACGCCGAGGCGCTGCGGGAGCTGAACTCTTTTCGGGCCTCCTACATGTCCCGCGCCGCCCTGTTCAACAGGGTGATGGCCGTCTCCAACCTGGCGAAGCTCGAGGACTTTGCAGAGGTCTTGGAGAAGGGAGGGCAGAGCGACCTTGCCGCGCTCGCGAGAGAGAAGTCGGGCCTGATGAAGAAGGGGAATCCCAGTGCCGTGAAGGAGTTTTTGCTCCGGAGCAAGGAGCGAGAGTACGAGAGGAGGGAGAAGGAGGCTGCTGAAGCCGAGGCTGAAGAAGAAGACGAGTGAAAAAAGAGGGTCTTTTTGTTTTGTTTGTTAAGAAGGATTTTTACAGAGCACAAGCATTGAAACGAATGAAAAAAGAAAAGAAAAAATCAAGCTCCTCCTCGCCTTCTCTCCTCCTCACTCTCCCTCTCCGCCTCCCTCTCCGTCACGTCCATGAACACGTCCTCGAGGGACGCCTGCGAGACCGAGTAGCGGCTGCTCGAGTGAGAGGAGGAGGAGGAAGAAGAGCTCGCTGCTGCTGCTGCTGCGGCGGCGGTGGCCTTCCCGAGCCTCTCGTAGAGCGAGGCGAGGTCGAGACCGCCGCGCGTCGCCGGGGCCGCCGCGACCCGGAACCGCAGCACCGTTTCTCCTCCTGCTTGTTCCTCGTTGCTGCTATTGCCTGAAGAAGAGGAGCCGCTCGGAGGAGGCAGCAGCGTCGCCGCGGGGCCCAGCGCTGCGGAGAGAGCAGAAGCAGCAGAAGCGGAGTTTCCCCCTCCTCCCCGGACCGAGACCGAAACCGAATAAAAGCCGCCCAAAGCCTCCCTCAGCTCCTGCGGGCTCCCGCTCGCCGCGACGCGCCCGGCCACGAGGATGACGACCGAGTCGCAGGCCGCCTCGACCTCGGCGAGGCGGTGCGACGACACCAGCGCTGCCGGGAGGGAAGGGGAAGAAATCGAGGAAGAAGAAGAAGAAGAAGAGCTCGACGAAGCGCTCAAGCTCAAGCGCCGGCGCAGCAGCCGCCAGAGCAGCGCCCTCGACCCCGTGTCGAGCCCCGCCGTCGCTTCATCGAGAACGATCAGTTTGGGGTCCCCGACGAGCGCGGCGGCGGCGGCGACGCGCCTGGCGGTGCCGCCGCTGAGCGTGGACAGCGGCTGCGAGGCGGCCGCGCGGGCGGCGGCGGATGAGTTCGAAGAGCTCGAGCTTGCGTTTCCGTTTCCGCTTTCGGGCCCGAGCCCGACGGCGGCGAGCAGCCCCCTTCCCTCCCTCGCCGCGGCGGCGGCGCTGGGGGCGCCACGCAGCCTGGAGAGCAGGACCAGGGCCTCGAGGGCGGTCAGCTCCGGGGGGAGAGGCGAGAAGCCCCCCCCTCCGCTGCCGCCGCTTCCGCTCCCGTTGCCGCCGCCGACCGAAGCGGAGCCCGCCTGGGGGCAGAAGCCGAGCGTGCCCGCGCCCCTGCTCCGAGCCCTCCGAGCCTCCTCCCCGCACACCAGCACCTCCCCGTCGTCCGGGGACCTCTCCCCTGCAATAAGGGCGAACAGCGTCGACTTCCCGGCTCCGTTGGCGCCGACGACGCCGACGCAGCAGCCCGGCGCGGCCGAGAGGGAGACGTCAGACAGAGCTTGGAGAGTCGAAGAAGAAGAGCCGCCGCCGCTTCTCCCTCCTCCGCCGCGAGAAGACAGAGAAGACCGGGCGGCGACGGGATAGCTCTTCGAGACGTGGGACACCACCAGGGGCCAGGGGGCAGAAGAATGAGAAGAAGAAGCGGAGCGAGGAAGCAAAGAGGAAGGCCTCGAAGGAGGAAGAAGGAGCGGCGGCGCTTCGGCGTCGCCTCTGTCGCCTTCGCCGCCGTTTCCGCTCCTCCTCTCCTTCCCCCTCCTCCTCCTCATCGTCGCGCTCGCCAAAACAGACGCCACGCCCCCGTCCGCCAGCCAGGCCAGCAGCGCTAGGGCCAGCGCCTGCGCCAGGAGGCAGGCCAGGGGCTGGCCCGCGACGCCCCACGAGAAGAAGGAGGGGGTCGAAGTAGAGGTGGAGAGAGAAGAAGAAAATGAAAACGACGACGGCGAAAAAGATGCCGACGAAGAAGAAGAGGAAGAAGAGAGAGCAAAGGAAGCGGCCTTCGTCCCGGACAGACCGTCGAGCACCTCCGCCCTCCGCATCCCCAATCCAATGTCATCGTCGTCATCATCTCCAGAAACACCGGTCGCTACCAGCGCCACGGAGAGGACTCCGCGCAGGAGGTTGAAGGAGGGTAAAAGAGCCGAACCCACCCCTCCGACGAGCGACGACACTTCTCTTGCCTGCTCCGCCGCCGCGGGCCACAGGAGCGGCGCCAGGGCCGCTGCTTCTTTCAAGATAAGCGCGAGGGTTCCGAGGGTTCCCAATTGCATCACCGCCGAGGAGACGCTGCCCGGGCTCGAGAGCACGGCGGCAAAGAGCGGCGAGGCCAGGAAGTAGCCGAGCTGGAGCGAGGCGGCGGCCGCGGCAAGGGCGAGCGCCGCGAGCGCGAGCAGCGGCGACGACAAAAACGACAACGCCGAGAACGTTTCGACGAGGACGAGGGCGAGTTTTTTTTTTATACTCGGCCTCGAGTCGACGAGGAGCGCCCTGGGCCCCAGGGCGGCGATCGCCGCCACGGCCCCGAAGAGCCACAGCGAGGTCCGAAGCAGGTCTGCGGAGGCCCTCGAGATCAGCAATAGAGCGGGGGAGGCCCCGGCGAGGCGGAGCTGCGTGTCGATCCCTCCCGACGACGAGGAAGAAGGACCTTTCTTCAAACGCAGCAGAGAAAACAAGAAGCCGCTTCCGCCGCCGCCTCCCCCTCCCCCGCGCTCCGACGCCACCCGGCGGGCGGCAGCGGCGGCAGCGAACGAGACCGTCGAGGAGAGCTGTAAGGCAAGCAGCCAGGAACCGACGAGCGAGCCCACCCGCGACGCCGCCGCCGTCGGGCCCGGGTCGAGGGCCTCGATGCCCGGCGGCGGCGGAGAAGAAGACAAAGAGCTCGAAGAAAAAGAAGAGCTTTTCGACCTCTGCAACGATCCGTTCATCATCATCTCCCGCGCCGCGTCCGCCGCTGCAGCGAGCGCGGCGGGCAGGGCGGCCGGGGCGCTGCCATTGGCCAGGAGCGTGATCGTCGAAGGGAAGCGGCCGAGGCCGGGCAGCGATTTGGAGGAGCCTCCGTTGTCGCTCCACCGCTCGACAAACGCGGCGTCGAAGCTCACGTTTCTCTTCTCTTCTCCTCTGTACCACGACTCCAGCAGCAGGTCGTCGAGCGTCCTCCCTCCCTTCGAGTCCGCCTGCGGCCACAGGCAGGTTGCTCCAGTGTCCCTCGCCCTGGGGGGGCCCAGAGCCTCGGCAAAGTTCGAAAGCAGGGAGCCGCTGGCATCCCCTCCGGCCTTGGAGTTCGTCCCCCGAGCTGTCAGCGACGCCCCCAGCGCTGCGGGCATGCCCCCGAGGGCGACGGCGCGGGACAAGGGAGCAGGCGGGTGCGCGACGGAGGGACTGTTCCCATCTCCGCCAAAAACGACGCTGCCGCCGCTGCCGGCGAGCCAGGCCGCGAAGGCGACGGCGGCGACGGAGGAAAAGGCGTCGAGCGCTTCTCGCCTCCACCGCCTCCTCGCCGTGGTCAGCTGACGCCCGAGCAGGGCGGAGAGGCGGGAGAGGGCGAGCCGAGGGCCGGAGAGGCGGCGAGGAGGAGAGGGAGAGGGAGAGGGAGAAGAAGTTGTTGGAAGAGGCGTCGGCGCGCCCGCGTCTCCTCCTCCTCCTCTTCCTCCTCCTTCTTCTTCCTCTTCCTCGGCCCTTTCTCCTGCTCCGCCTCCGCCTCCTGCCACCAGCGCCGCCACGGCCTCCTCCAGGGGCACCACCGACATCCCGATCCCGGAGATCCCGAGCTGCTGCCGCTTCCTGTCCAGGGAGCGGAGCAGCGCGGGGAAGCGCGACGAGGAGGCGTCGGGGAGGCGGAACGAGACCGACGACGACGACGACAAAGATGAAAAGTCTTCCGAGTCAGAGAAGGAGTCCCCCCCGCGCCTCGCCGAGGGCACCGCCGAGAACACCTCTCGCTCGATCCTCTCGAGAGGCGAGGACGAAGAAGAGGACGAAGACGAAGAAGAAGAAGGAGGGTTTGGAGAGAAGGAGACAGTCAGGACACAGCCGCCGCCCGCGAGCTCCCGCAGCTGCTCGGGCGTCCCGCAGGCGACGACTTGCCCCCTCGCGACGACCACCGCCCTCGACGCCGCGGCGTCAGCCTCCTCGAGAGCGTGCGTGCAGAGCAGCACGCCCCTCCTGGAGCCCTGGATCGCCCTCCAGGCGGCGCGGCGGGCCGTGGCGTCGAGGCCCGCCGTCGGTTCGTCGAGCAGCAGCGACGAAAAGTCCTTTCCTCCCCCTTCTCTTCCGTTTCCTCTTCCTCTTCCTCTTGCTCTCCCGTTTCCGTTTGCTCCGCTTCTTCCTCCCCCGACAAGCGCCGTCGCGAGGCTCGTGGCGCGGCACTGGCCCCCAGAAAGCTCCGCCACGCGCGCGTCGAGCTTTCGGGAGAGGCCCAGGCTGGAGGCGAGGAGCTCGACCTCATGGTCACTGTTGATTTGGGCCTCGTCGCCGCCGTCCTCTTCTCCAACTCCTCCCTCTTCTTCTCCACTTCCTCCACATCCTCCACTTTTTCTATTCCCGCGGATCGCCCGGTACAGCTCCAGGTGCTCCCTCACCGTCAGCAGCGGCCACAGGCCCGAGTCAGCCTGAGGGCACACCCTCGCTGCTCCCGGGACGCCCGGCCTCTGCCCGGCCACGCTTGCCTTGCCGCCGGCGTCGGGCCGCGCCCTTCCGGTCAGCACGGCCATCGCCGAGGACTTCCCGGCTCCGTTGGGACCTAAGAGGGCGGTGATGCAGGGCGCACGCGGGGCAGTGAAGGTCAGGGAGTCGAGGGCCTTGGTCGAGGAGCCAGGGTAGGTGAGGGAGACGGACTCGGCGACCGCCGTCGGGGGAGGAAGGAGGAGAGGAAGAGGAAGAGGGCGAGGAAGAGGAGGCGTCCTCGTCGAAGAAGAAACAACTTCTCCTCCTCCTCCTCGCTCTTCTTCGTCTTCTTCTCCTTGGACGGCTTCCTCCGCTGCCCTGGGGTCCAGAGTGGCCTCGGCCAGGGCCGCCGCCAGGGCCCACCCGGTGAAGTCGACCAGAAGCAGCAGGAAGACGGCGGCGACGGAGGGGGCGCCGGCGACGACGGGGGCGGAGGAGGTCGAAAGCATCCGTCGCAGCAAGGAGAAGAAACCCTTGTCGTTCTCGCTTCCGCTTCCACTTCCGCCGAGGGGCACTGCGACCCGCGCCGCTGCGGCTGCTGCCCCCCCGGCCAGCATCGCCGCCGACGGAGGAGAGACCGCGGCGAGGAGCCAGACGATTTTGCCGAAGAGGCCGCCCGTAGTCGGGGACACGCTGGCGGCGACATAACCCGGGAGCGCGAGCAAAACGTAAGAGAGAGAAAAATAGTCTCCCGCCGCCGCTCCATTTGTCGTCGTCGCCGCCGATATCGAGGACGAAGACGAAGAAGAGGAGGACGAGCTGTTGCCCCTTCGTCGCCAGAAGGAAAAGCCCCCTCCGCTTCCGCCTCCACCTGTCCCGGCGACGACGGCGGCGAAGAAGTAGGCAGAGGCGACGACGGCGCAGCTGGCGCCGGCGGACAGCAGCGCCGCCACCGTCGCCGCGGGCAGCGGCAGCGAGGCCCAAGACCAGAGGCCCAGCAGCAGAGCCAGGGAGGCGGTCAGGGCCTCGACGCCGTGCGCCGCGGCGTGCGAGAGCCAGTAGGTCAACGAGGAAAGTCCCGCTGCCCTGAGGGCGTCGCGCCCGCCTCCGAGCCTCTCGCCCGCCAGCGCCGTCGCCGCGCGCCGCCCCGGCGGTAAAGCCGCATAGGCGAAGAGCAGCCGTAATCCCCCAAAGGCTGCCGCCCCGGAGAGGTCGGGAGGCGAAGGGGACCCGGGCCAGGGGAAGGGCTTGAAGCGCCACGAGAGCTGCGGGGGGACCTGTCTCGGGTCGCTGTGTCTGTTGCTGCTTTTGTCGTCGCCGTCGCCGTCGTCGTCGTCGCCGTCGTCGTCGTCGCCGTCGTTGTCGTCGTCGGAGGAGGAGAAAGAAGAAGGAGGGGACTCGAAGAGGGCGACGCCCGTGCGCGCTCGCTCCACCGCCGCCTGCAAGTTGGCCACAAACCACAGCGAGCGGTGCGGGGTAGGGGGACCCAGAGAGGGGGGCGAGGAGGAAGGAGACAAGCTCCCCGGCGGAGAGCGGAGGCCCGGAGGGAGCAAGGTGGCGTTGGCGGCAATGACATAATTCGGAAGAAGAGGCGACTCCGAAAAGTCACTTCCGTCTCCGCTTCCGCCTCCCTTCGCTCCTTCCTCGAGCAGCAGCACGAGCGCGTCAAAAGTGTCGGGTCTCTGCAGAGTCGCCTTCCGCGCGGCCTCGTGCGTCGGGAAGCCGATAAGAGCGGCGTCCCAGGGCGTCGTCGAGAAGGAGGTCGTCGAGTTTCGGTCCCGGTCTCCGTTTTGTCTTCCTCGTCTTTGTCTTCTCCGCCCTTTGCTCCCGAGACCTCCTCCTCCCTCCTTCTCACCCCCCTCCTCGTCCTCGTCGTTGTCGTCCTCGTACCTAATCAGCCAGTCCCAGCACGCCTCGTTGCGCTCGCAGGCCTCCCCTCCCCTGCAGCACTCCGGGGGCAGCGGGGGCCAGTCGGGAACGGCCCGGAACAGCGCGCCGAAGCCCAGCGGCTCCCGGTCCCCGAGGCAGGCGAGCGCGGCGGCGAGCCGCGGCGCGAGCGCCTCGGCCCCGCGGGACCCGCTGGGCGCGAACGCGACCCTGGCCCTGTAACCAAAACGGCGGGCGGGCCCTCGGTACTCGTCGGCCCAGAGGGGCGAGTCGAGGTCGAAGGCGGCGGCCCTCCTCGGCGGCGAGGGCGGAAGCGGCGGGAGGTTCGTAGAAGAATTGGTCAGGCTCGCGACGACGAGCGCGGCCAGCAGAGCCGGGAAGAGCGCCCGCCAGGCGAGGACCGAGCCGGGGCCGAGACGGTCCCCGAGGGAGCCTCGCGGGCACCGCGTCAGGAGGATGAGGTTTTTGGCGAGGGCCGCGGAGAGAGGGGTTGGCGGGGGAGGAGGAGGTGGTCGTTGACGTCGAGGTCGAGCGGCGACCGCGATGACGAGGGGCTCTTCGACGTTCGATGCCATCCTTTCTGATTCTTCTTCTTCGTCTTCTTTCCGAGCTTTGGGGGAGAATTCTTTTGCCTTTTCTCCTTGCTTGGAGGTGTCGCCTTTCACAGGCTCAGAGACTGAAGCAAACAGAAGGGAAGGAAGAGGGCGGAGAGAGACAGAAAGAGCCTCCTCCTTTCTTTCCCGGAAGAGAGAGAGAGAGAGAGGAAGCGAATGTGAGTAATGAAGCGTTTCACAACCATCGATTGCTCTTCGAGAAAGAAAAATAAAAAAAACCCTCTTCTCCGCCTCCCCCCAAAACCATGCTCCTGCGCGCTCTTTTCGCCCAGGCCAGGCGCACTGCGGCGTCGGGCACCGTCGTCGACACCGCAACCGAGAAGCTGCGGGCTTGCCTGAGCCGCCGCGCGCTCTCGACGGGAGCGAGGGCCGAGAAAGCATCAGCTTCTTCTTCGTCGATGCCCGTTTGCGACGCCGACGACGAGGACAGCTCCTCCTCCTCCTCCTTCGACCTCGACGACTTCCGCGCCATGCTCAGCGACTTCGCCTCCCGCGAGATCGCGCCCCTCGCCGAGGAGATCGACAGGAAGAATACGGCCCCGATGGACCTGTGGACCAAGATGGGGGAGTTTGGCCTGCACGGTGAGGGAAAAGAGAGAGAGGCGAAGAGAGAAGAAGAAGAGAGAGAGGAAGAGTTTTTTTTCATTCGCGCTCGCCGAGGTCGAAAAAAAAGCAAAAAACTCAACATTTTTCCCCCTTTTTTTTAACTCCGAAAAGGAATCACCGTCCCTCCGGAGCACGGCGGCCTCGGCCTGGGCTACCTCGAGCACGTCATCGCGATGGAAGAGCTCTCCCGCGCCTCCGGAGCCGTGGCCTTGTCTTACGGAGCCCACTCCAACCTCTGCGTCTCGCAGCTCAGCCGCAACGCGACCGAGGAGCAGAAGAGGCGGTTCTTGCCCAAGCTGCTGACGGGGGAGCACGTGGGGGCGCTGGCGATGTCCGAGCCGAACGCCGGCTCGGACGTGGTGTCGATGCGGACCAAGGCGACCAAGGTGGACGGAGGTAAAAATGAGTTTTCTCCCGTTTTTTTTTTCAAACTTCAAAACATTTTGAAAGGAAAGAAAAACTCAAAAACTCTTTTCTTCTTCTCTCTTCCTCTCTCTTCTCCAACAAAAAAAAACACCAAGGCTTCCTCCTCGACGGCACCAAGATGTGGATCACAAACGGCACCGTCGCCGACGTCGTCATCGTCTACGCGAAGACGGACCCGAGCGCCGGATCGAAGGGAGTGACCGCCTTCGTCGTCGACAGGGCAAACACTCCTCGAGAGACCTTCTCGGCGCACCAGAAGCTCGACAAGCTGGGCATGCGCGGCTCGGACACCTGCGAGCTCGTGTTCGACAGGTGCCTCGTGCCCGACGAGAACGTGCTGGGCGAGGTCGGGAAGGGCGTTTACGTTTTGTTCTCCGGGCTCGATTACGAGAGGCTGGTGCTCTCGGGGGGGCCGTTGGGGTGAGGAGTTGATATTTTCCTCTTTTTTTGCCCTCTTCCGCGCCTTGTCTCTTTCATTCTTTTCCCCGTTCTTCCGTGATTCGAACAAAACCAAAACAACTCAAGAAAGCCTCGAAAAAACACTCCAAAAAACACTTTAAAAACCCCTAGTCTCGCACGCGCCGCGCTCGACGTCGCCGTTCCCTACGCCGCCCAGCGCAAGCAGTTCGGGCAGCGCATCGGCGACTTCCAGCTCGTGGCGGCCAAGCTGGCCGACGGGTGGACGAGGACGCAGGCCGCGAGGGCGCTGGTGTACTCCGCTGCGTCCAAAGCCGACGCGAAGACGACGACGAAGAAGAAGAATTCCTCTTCGTCGCCGCTCTCGGTCTCCGGGGGCTGGAGCTCGAAAGGCGAGCGCGCCCGCGAGTGTGCCGCGGCGATCCTGTTCTCGGCCGAGACGGCCACGCAGGTAGCTCTGGACGCGCTGCAGGTGCTGGGCGGGAACGGGTACATCAACGAGTACCCGACAGGTGAGGATGTTTTTTTCCTTTCGAGCGGGGCTACGCGCGCGAGGAGGTCGTGGGAAAAAAACTCTCACCGCTTCTCTTTCCTCTTGAAAAACCAAAAAACACCACCTTAGGCCGGATCCTCCGCGACGCCAAGCTCTACGAGATCGGCGCGGGCACGTCGGAGATCAGGAGGCTGGTGATCGGCAGGGAGCTGATGCGGGAGGTGGCGGAGTGAAGAAGAGGAAGGAGAAGAAAAGGAAGAGAAAGAGGGGAAGAGGGGAAAGAGAGGGCTCGACTTCTCCTTCTTCCTTGCTTCTTCTTCCTTCCTCTCACTCTCGAAGAGGAGGGTGAGGAGGAAGAGAAACTTGTTTCAATAAAGAATTTGTAAAAACTGAGAGAGAGAGAGAGAGATCAGATCAGGGAGACCAGAGCGCGGGCGGGGGGGCAGAGGCGTTCCGCGGCGGGCAGTTTCGCAGAAGAGGAAGGGGACAGCAGACAGCGGCGGGCCTCTTCCGGGCAGTCGGCGTTTTTTTTTTTTTTTTTTCCTCAAAGATTTTTTCCCTCTCTCTCTCTCTCTCTCTCCTCACTTTCCTTTCTTTCCTTCGCGCTTCTTCTCTCCTTCCCGGCCCTTTCCCACCCTTCGTTCCGCTCTTTTCGAGCTCCAGGGCATCGTGAGTGTCTCCATCAACAGCTCTCTGGCGTTCATTTCCGCAGGGAGGAGCGCAGGGCGGTGCTTCGAAGCGGCGGAAGGCAGGGCTTTGATCTTAGCTGGAGCCGGAAATCGTCCCTCTCTCGCTCTTCCTTTGCTCTTTGCTCGCCCGCTCGCGCGCCACCAACCTCGTCCTCTCTCACCGTTTCTCTCGATCTCTGATTTAAACACGTTCCATTCTCGCAGCAGGCACCGAAAAGACGAGTATAGAGCGAGGCGGGGAAGCAGCTCAGGGGACACAACAAGCGCATCGTTCGTCGTCGTCGTCGCCGTTCGTCGCCTGCGAGCGAGCGAGCGAGCGTCTTCTTTTTTCTTCTTTCTTCTTCTTCTTTTTTGCGGGAGAGCGACTCGATGAACCGCGCCACGGAGGGCAGCCACTGCGACCTGCGCGCTTTGGCCGCGTCCGCCGCGGCCGCGCAGCAGCAGCAGCAGCAGCCCAGGCTCCAGGTGAGGACGAGATGGAGAGAGGCGCAGGGTAGAGAGGTGTTTTTTTTTCCTTCTTCTTTTTCGACATCGAAAGGCCCTGAGCGGCGACCAAGGGGGGAGAGCGAACTGCAGCCTTTCGTAGTTGCCGAGCAAGTCCCCAATTGCTCAAAAAGAAGAATCTCTCCGCTTCCTTTCCCCTCCCTCGTACCCCTCCTTCCGCTCACTCCGATCCCTCTCCTTCCGCGCCAACAATCACGAATCAACGTCACAGACGCGTCAGAGCGACGAGCCGGGAACTCCGAGCAAGGCGTCCGTCTCCCCGCTCACCCCGAATTCGGCAGGCGTCGGCGGCGGCGGCAACGGAAGCGGCAGCGGCGGCAACGGAAGCGGCAACGCGACGACCTCTTCCTCTTCTTCGGGCGCCGGCATCAGCGGCGTCGACCTGGGCGGCAAAGTCGGAGGCGGCGGTGGCGGCGGCGGAGGCGGGGGCGGTTCGGGCTCCTCTTCGGGGGCCTCGGGGCGCTCCACGGCCTTCCGCGTGCTCGCGCTGCTGGTGGCGGCGGCACTGCTGTCGGCGCTGGCCGCTCACTCGTTCGGCGCTGCAGAGCTCGCGCGGAGGAGCAATGCCGCCGCTGCCGCATCTGCTCAGCGAGCCTCTTCCTCTCGGAAAGAACCTTCCTCTTCTTCTTCGTCCAGCAGCAGCAGCAACCCGACCGCCTTCGCGCCGCACCTTTCCGCGATCTACAGCGACAAGGCGCGCGGGATCGAGGCTCTTTGCACGGTCCCCGGCGGCTTTTCCTCTTCTTCCTCTCAATCGTCGACATCATCGGCCGGAGTCGGAGGTCGGAGGGCTGGCCCCCCGGGCGTTGCCGCCCCGGCCGGCTCCGGCGCACCTCCGATCCCGGGCTCCCCGGCCACCGTCTGGGGCGCCCCTCCCTCGGGCATGGTCCCCTGCATGGCCCCTGACGCCTCGGCCGGAGCGGAGGTCGACGCCGCGGCCAGAATCGGCCAGCCCAAAGTTGCGCTGCTCTTCCTGACGGCGAGCGACGTCCCGCACGAGATGACCTGGGCAGCTTGGCTGCAGGCCGCGTCGGGCCTGCTGCGGGCAGACTGCGTGGCGCAGGCGGTGTGCCCGACGACGCATCTGGGTGCTGGTGGGGGCGTGGCGGCGCGTTTTACCGCGCACGGGCTAGACGCCGACGGAGGAGGAGGCGGCGCGGCGGGGAGCACGCCGGCGGGCCCGCCCCGGCGAAAGCTCTTTGGAGGAGCAGAGAACAGCAACAACAATCACGCTTCCGCTGCCGCTGCCCTCGCGTCGCGAGAGGCCGCGGTCGCCGCCCTCGAGGCGGCGGACGCAGCCGCGGCCCGCGAGGCGGCGAGGGAGTTTGCCGCCGTCACCTCGGCGGCGGCCTCTGCCGACGCCAAGGCCGCCGCCAAGGCCGCCGCCGACGGCAGCGACGAAAACGCCTCGGCCGCAGCAGCGGCAGCGGCAGCTTCCGCAGCCGCCGCCGACGCCACCGCCGCCCTCAACACCTCGGCCCTCTCTGCCGTGCTCTCCTCGCAGCACCTCTTCTCTGTCTACGTGCACACGCCCCCCAACGTCACCCTGAAGGCCGGGTCGCCCTTCGCCGGGAGGGAGGTCGGCGGGCGGGTCAGGGCGGCGTGGGGCGACCACTCTGTCGTCGAGGCGACGCGCGCCCTGCTGAGGGAGGCGCTGTCCGACCCGCTCAACCAGCGCTTCGTCCTCCTCTCGGAGGCCGACGCGCCTCTGTACTCCGCGGCAGCGACCTACGCGCAGCTGATGTCCGAACCCAAGTCGAGGATCAACGCGTGCGCCGTGCCGGGCCAGGACAGGGAGCTCAAGCGCTTCACGCCGAGGATGGAGACGGCGGGTCCTCATGGTTTCAAGAAGGAAAACTGGCGCAAGTCGTCGCAGTGGTGGACGCTGAACAGGAAGGCGGCCGACGCCTTGGGCGCGGACGAGGCGATCGACGCGAGCTTTGCCGCGCACTGCGTGAATGGGTTTGACGAGGACCGGGGGGAGAACAGGTGGTGAGTTGAAAAGTTTTTTTTTTTTGAGAGAGGAAGGTTTCGAGAGAGCGAGAAGAAAAACTCACCTTTTTCAAAAACCGAGAAAAAACTTTCAAAAAAATCATCAGGTGCCACTCCGACGAGCACTACTTCCCCTCGGCACTCTCGGCGCTGGGCCTGGAGGGCGAGACGGACTGCGTGGGGGGGTCCATGGCGGTCGACTGGTCTGGCGGAGGTAAGAGAAAGAAGGAGAAGAAGAGGAACAAGTTTTGGGATTTTTGGATTTTTTTCCATCTTCGTGTTTCTCTTCAACTCACTCTCTCTTCCTCTTTTTTTTTTTCGAAAAAACAAAAATCCCCTTTCCCACCATGACCATCACCAGGCTCGCACCCCGCCACCTACTGGCACCACGACATCTCCGGCGACCTCATCGAGAGGCAGCGCGCCTCGGACGACAGCTGCGAGCCCTCGGCGGCCCTCGACGCCGCCAAGCCCCTCTTCCTCAGGCTCGAGCAGCTCTCGCCGGCGGCCGCGGCCCGGGGCTGCGCCTGGTCGCGCGCGCGCACGCCGGCGCCCCCAGGGGTGCCCGAGGTGCCTCCCGTGCTGACCCCGAGGTGCACGCTGTTCGCTCGCAAGTTCGTGCGCGAGGTCAGCGAGAAGTTGCTGGGGCTGGTGGAGGGGGACGACGGGCTGAGGCTGCTCGACGCGGCGCAGCCGACGTGCAAGCGATAACACAAGAGAGAGAGATTGATATTGAGAGGTTGTTGTGGGAGAGGGAGAGAAAGTGAGGTTGAAAGAGAGAGAGAGATTGGTATTGAGAGGTCGTTGTGAGAGAGGGAGAGAAAGTGAGGTTGAAAGAGAGAGAGAGAGAGAAATTGAGGTTGAGAGAGAGACAGAGAGAACAAGAGAGAGAAACAAAAAACGATATAATTTAAAACTCGGAGAGAGAGAGCAGAACATTTTTCCAACAACAACAATAGAAAAACATTCACGGAGAGAGGGGGAGAGATTTGTTACCATTTGAAAAACAAAAACATACAAAGAGAGAGGTGGGGGACGAGGGGTTGCGTTTTGGATGAAGTCTTTTTTTCCGTCGGAAAGGCAAGCCAAAGGTCGTCGAGCGAGAAAAATTCGATTTTCGATCTGTGCGAAGAAAAAATTCAAACCTTCAAAAAAAAAAGCAAGCAAGCAAGCAAGCAAGAATCGAGAGGAACGCGCAGCAGCAGCAGCAGCAGCAGCAGCAGCCCCTCTTACTTCTATCCTTCTCACAGGCACCCCCCCCACCGCTTGCCCTTCTACCTCTCTTTCTCTCTCTTTTGTTCACAACACAGAAATCGAAAGAGCTAGGCCCCCCTTTTTTTGGTTTACTAGAAAGAAGTCCGCCGCATCCCCCATCCCCCATTCAAACACGATGCCTCCCTCGAAAGAGTTTGACGACGCCTTCTCCTTCGACGTTCCTGGATCCAGCGGAGCGTGCTCTTCCAAGGCATCGCCCTGGGAGTTTGGGAGTGAGTTGAAAGTTGTTGTTTTTTCATGGAGCGCAAAACGCCGAAAGAGAAGAAATGAATTGCTTCGACGGGCGGCGGCAACGCCTCTTCTTTTCGAGCCGCCGCCGTCGGTCGTCGCTCGCATTTGGCCTCGGCGCAGCGCCTTTGTTCCTTGCGTTTCGGGTCTGATTCTAATTCTTGCGTGATCATCTTGATGTGTTTTATTGCCTCAGCACATCAGCTGGCGAATCAGAAGCACGGCGGCGAACCTAAACAGCCACGGCCTCGGCATGGCATTGAAAAAAACGAAAACGAAAACGAAAAAAAAAAAACTTGACGCTGACCACCTCTCTCTCTCTCTCCCTCCCCCCAAAAAAAACAGGCGCGCTCGCCAACGCCCGCACCGACGGCGCGACCGGCGCGACGACCATCGACGACAAGATCGCCGCAAGGCTCTCGCGGAAGAGCGGAAAGAAGCGCGGCAGGGCTGCAGAAGTGAGCAGCAGCAGCGAGGGCGAGAGCGACGAAGAAAACGATGACGACGAAGAGGACTCGGGCTCGAGCGACGACGACGAGGAAGGAGTCTCCGGCTCTTCTTCCTCCGAGGAAGAGGAGGAAGACTCTGACGAGTCCTCTTCTGATGATGACGACGAAGAAGACGAGGAAGCTACGAAGAGGAAAAAAGGAAACGCCGCAGCTGCTGCTCCGCTGACGCCCCCCTCGGCCAAGGCGGCGACGCCGGCCTCTTCTTCCTCCTCCGAGGAGCTCGACTCCGAAGACGACGACGACGAAGCTGACGCCCCCTCCGACGACGACTCCGAGGACGAGCACACCGCGCGCATGAGGAAGCAGGCCGCAGACGGCGCCAAGCACTCCGCTGCGGCGATCGGAGCGAAGAAAAGCGCTTCCACCGCCTCGTCGTCGTTCGCGCCAGCGCCTCAGGGCACGGCCTTCTCGGCCGCGTCCTTCGCCGCGCTGCAGCTCTCGCGCCCGCTGCTGAAGGCGTGCTCTGCGCTGGGCTACTCGAGGCCGACGCCGATCCAGGTAAACGGGGAGAGAGAGAGAAAAAGGTTTTTTGGTGCTGGTTTTGAGTTTCCTCTTTTTGAGTTCTTTTATCCCCCTCTCTCTCTCTCTTTCCCTCTTTCTCTTCACCCCTCTTTCCTTTCCCCTCCTTGGCGGTTGATGAGACACCACAGCAAGGTTTTAAATATCGGATTCCCCTTTGTCAAGTGGGAGTTTTTTTAACTCTCACGATGGACAATATGAAACCTCCTGACGCCA
>Ga0114918_10001124_pt1 | contig 23738 bp, 20 predicted proteins | sample LantaG_FD_87015 | JGI IMG/M metagenome (GOLD analysis project Ga0114918, IMG submission 87015) | Deep subsurface microbial communities from Baltic Sea to uncover new lineages of life (NeLLi) - Landsort_02402 metaG | ecosystem: Environmental > Aquatic > Marine > Oceanic > Sediment | place...
AAACGAGCTTATAATGCCGCCTGAAATCCATAATTCCCACCAAAGGATTATCCTTGTTCAATGATATTCTGTTTGTATAATGTCGTATTGAAAATCATAAGCAATGAAGAATTTGGAAATTCTGCATGTATTTCGAGTATAGAGGTAAAAAAGATGGGTAAAAGCAAGGTTTTGTACATTTTCTTTGCTGCCATTTTAGCTGTGGGATCGTTCGCATCTTCGGCGAGCGGCTGCTATGCCGTCGTCGTGGGTAAGGATGCATCGCCGGACGGTGCCGTTCTGTTGGGGCATAACGAGCAGAATTACGGACTGCGATATCTGAATTTTAGAAAAGTACCCCGCATCGAACATAGAGCCGGAGAGATGATAAAGCTCCAGGGTGGAGCTGAGATTCCGCAGGTAAAGGAAAGTTACGCTTTTCTCTGGTCTGAAAATCCGGGCATTGCTTTCAGCGACGGTTATCTGAACGAGTGGGGTGTGGCCGTGGTCAGCGACGGCTGTCCGGACAGGGCGGAGGAATTGCAAAATCTCGAAGCCGAGGGCCAAATAGTCAAAGGCGGTATCGGGTATATGCTCCGACGGCTTATCGCAGAGCGGGCGAGGACTGCCAGAGAAGGGGTGCAAGTCGCAGGCGAGTTGATCGAACAGGTGGGCTACCCCAGCTCGCGGACGCTGGTTATCGCTGATTCGAAAGAGGCCTGGCTTTTATCGATGAGCAGGGGCAAGCATTGGGTGGCGCAACGAGTGCCGGATAATGCGGTTGTGCTGCTGCCTAATGTCTATGTAATTGGCAAGGTGAATCTTAAAGACACGAGTAACTTTCTCGGCTCGCCGGACCTCATAGAGTACGCGATAGAAAAAGGATGGTACAACCCGGCGGGCGGCAAGGAATTCGATTTTTCAAAAGCTTACGGCCAGCAGCAAATACGCTTAATGGACCAGCGCCAGTGGCGGGGCCAGTGCCTGGTGACGGGAAAAGATATTGAAAAAGAGCCCGACGGGAAATTGCCGTTCTCTGTCCAGCCGGACAGTAAACTTTCTGTGAAAGATGTGGTTTCAATTCTGCGATTTCACGGCGAAGGCTCGCTGTGTAGTTTTGAAACTCAGGAGGCGGCGGTGTTTCAACTGCGGCAAAATATGCCGGTGGATATCGGCTGTATCTACTGGCGATGTTCCGCTGAGCCGTGTAGCAGTATTTTAACTCCCTGGTATTGTGGTATCACCAAGACGCCGCAAGAATACTATAAGGCGGTTGATGTGAGGAAAAATCTGACGCTGGAATATCATTTTTCCGAATCGCTCGAAAAATTTAAGCCCGATGCAGGAATGGCCTGGTGGGTTTTCAAAGGATTGCAGGATCAAGTAAATGCCGATTACAGGAGCCGTATCGGAATCGTCCGGGCGGCATGTGACAAGTATGAGGCGAAAGTTTTTGCGGACCAGCCGGCGGTTGAGAATAAAGCGATGGAGTTGTACCGGAACGATAAGTCGGCTGCGAGGCGCTATCTGACAGGCTATTCCCGGGATGTTGCCCTCGGAGCCGTCAACAAGGCCCGTGAACTTACTAAACAATTTAAGTAAAAATAATACAGTAACTTTTTTAATGGAGAGTTGTCGAAATGGCAAGTGCACCTAAAGCAAATGCAGTGGTTGGACAATCAGGTGGTCCGACCGGGGTAATAAATGCATCTTTGGTCGGCGTTATCGAAGAGGCAAACAAGCATCCGGAAATCGAAAATCTCTACGGTGCGATTCACGCCGTGGCGGGAATGGTTAAAAATGAATTCATCGATTTGAAAAAGCTCTCGGCCGAAATGCTGGAAGTCGTGGCGGCGTCGCCCTCCTCGGCAATAGGCACCAGCAGAGACAAACCCGACGAAGAATATTGCGCGAAGATTCTTAAGGTTTTCAAGGATCGCGACATCAGATACTTCTTTTACATTGGCGGTAACGACTCGGCCAATACCGCTTACATCCTTAACAAGATGGCGGATGAGGTCAACTACGACATACGGGCGTTTCACATCCCCAAGACCGTTGACAACGACCTGCTCGTAACCGACCATTGCCCCGGCTTTGGAACCGCGGCGAAGTTCGAGGCCTGCGCCCTGATGGGTGATGACCTGGACAACCGTGCTCTGCCGGGCGTGAAAATCGATGTGATTATGGGCAGGCACGCCGGCTTTCTGACCGCCGCTTCAGTATTGGGCAGGAAACGGGATGACGACGGCCCCCACCTCGTTTATGTTCCGGAAAGACCGGTTTCGATGGACAAGTTCGTCAGTGATGTCGCAGGCGTTTACGAAGATCTTGGCCGGTGCGTTGTCGCAGTCAGCGAAGGAATTTGTGATGTCGATGGTGTAACCTGGGCCAAGAAACTCGCCGAACAGGCAGAGGTCGATGCGCACGGCAATGTACAACTTTCCGGCACTGGAGCACTGGCCGACTTCCTGGCGGGCGAGGTAAAAGCCAAACTTGGTCCGAAGAAGCGCGTCCGGGCCGATACGTTCGGCTACCTGCAAAGGAGCTATCCCGGCATTCAATCGGCGGTCGATGTCGATGAAGCCCGGCGGTGCGGGCGCGAAGCGGTCAAGCTCGCTATGGAGCAGGATAACGGTTCTGTCGCCATCAGGCGTACTGGCAACGGAAAGGACTACGCGGTCGAGCTGTTCCGAACCGAGCTGAGCAATGTCGCCGAGAAGACAAAGTCGATGCCCGACGAATTCATTAACGCTGAAGGTAACGGCATAACCGATGCCTTCGTAGAATATGCGTTGCCTCTTACGGGCGAACTGCCTGAGACCGAATATCTCGGTAATTATCCGAAAGTTTAAGTTGCTTTAGCGATAGTTAATTCCCTGATTTGAGCATTAGAATTAAGCCTGGTGGCGATTGCCTGAAATGATAAAGACCAAAATAATTGCAACGCTCGGCCCCTCGTGTGAAGAGGCCGGAATACTCGATGCCATGATTGATAATGGTGTCGATGTTTTCCGCCTGAACTTCTCGCATGGTACGCTTGACGAGCATGACAAATTGCTGGAAACACTGAATGCCGCCCGCTCCCGGCATCATCAAATGACCGCAGTGCTGGGTGATTTGTGCGGCCCGAAGATTCGGATCAGCCGCATCGAACCGGAAGGGCAGATGCTGTATGCCGGCGATAAGGTCACCATTGTACCCGGAAATCAAGTAGGTACGGCACATTGTTTCGGCACGAACTACGAACATTTCAACCAGGACGTGGAAATCGGTCACCGCATCTTTCTCGATGACGGCCAAATCACACTGAACGTGGTCGGTCGAGACGGCGAAGATATAGTCTGCCAAGTTGTTGATGGCGGCACTTTGTCCAGTCGAAAGGGAGTCAATCTGCCTGACACCCGGATACGCATACCGTCAATCACCGAGTTTGACTGGTATTGTATTAACTGGGCGATAAAGCGGAATCTGGATTTCCTTGCCTTAAGCTTCGTACGTTCGGCCGACGAGATAAACCAGCTAAAAGAGTATATCTGCAAAGCCGGGGCGGATATCAAGGTAGTAGCCAAGATTGAGACGCCGCAGGCATTGGCACATCTGGAGCCGATCGTTACTGCAAGTGACGCCGTATTGGTTGCCCGCGGAGACCTCGGCGTTGAGATGGACCTTGCCGAATTGCCCTTGATACAAAAACGTATCACAAAGATGTGCCGGGATTTCGGCAAACCTGTCATCGTTGCCACGCAAATGCTCCAAAGCATGATTGAAAATCCAACCGCCACGCGTGCCGAGGTCTCGGATGTCGCCAATGCTATCATGGACTATACCGATGCCGTTCTGCTTTCCGGCGAAACCGCGATCGGTAAATATCCCGTCAAGGCGGCACAGACAATCGAGCGAATAGCAAGAGTAACCGAAGAATACCTCGATAAGCAGTACGCTATCGTACAGCCAAAGAGCACAACTACGAAAGAATTGGCGCTCACCGCGGCAGTGGCTCGCAGCCTCGGGCAGCTTGTCGAGGATATCGACGCTAAACTCGTGGCGGTCTGGTCGCAAAGCGGTTCATCGGCCCGTTTTCTCAGTAAGGCACGTATCGATGTGCCCATACTTGCCTTAAGCTCCGACGAAAGGTCATGCCGTCAAATGTGCCTGCATTACGGGGTCATACCATGCTGCCGGCCAATCCCGGATGACATCAGGCAGTTCACATTCCTGGTCGATAAGCTCATTATCGAGAACAACTGGGCCCAGCCCGGCGATAGAATAATCCTCGTAGCCGGCCAGCCCCTTGGCGCCCCCGGCACCACCAACTCCATCAATGTCCACAACATCAACGCCTGAAAGGGCGAAAGTCCGGCTCGTTTTACGATAGTCCCTGCTTAACGTTTATTCCGAATGGTATCCTTTCATTCTTCAGCGGTGAAAACTGCGATTTCAGCTAAGCCTATATTCTGGGTTTCCGGTTTGACGGAAGTAACGACGAACTTCAGCCAGGTGACCTCTTTGGGCCCGAATGTGATTTCCTTAGCGGCGGAAGCGTCGTCGGGCAGCTCGCTTACGTTTATCGCGCTGCCGTCACTGAAGGTGAGTGTCCCGGCGGTAACCTGGTCGGTGTGGGTGTTGGGCCTGTCGAAAAGCCAGATGCGGTTGATGGTTTGTGGTTTATCCCAACTCAATTGTAGAGACGCCGACGCTTTTTCGCCGTTGGCGGCCCACTCGGCCGAGATATCTTCCGGGTACCCGCCAACTACTCGGTCAATCGCAGCGCCGGCGGAGTAGCCTTTGTAGGTTGATGAAGCGGTTACTTTGGCTTTCGGGGCGATATTGCTGCTGCTCATGAGCGGGTCTTTCTGCTTTTGCTGTGGGTTGTTCTGAGTTTCTTTGTACTGCCGGTACATCGCGGGATTAAGCAATTTTACCTGCTGGAGGACAAGGCCGTAGCGGCTGCCCGGCGGTTTCGCTTTGAATCGGATGTTGTTCCAGCCCTGGCTGAAGTTGCCTGAATAGCACAGCCAGAGTGTCAATCCATCTGTGCTGATAAATTTGGATGGGAAGTTGAGGAAATATCCCTGCTCGCCGAACTCCTTCATATATGTAACCAGCTTCCAGGGGCCTGTAATCTTATTGGATTCAAGAATGTAGGAATTCATCTTCGCGACTGTCGGCCAGCCATCGGTTATGCACATTAAATATTTCTTGAGCGGTGCGTTATAGGTAATTGTTACGCAGCCCATATTATTGTTCCACTCCAGCAAAGGCCTGATGTCTTCGAAGTCATAGGACCAGATGGGCTTTCTGTCATTATTATGTCCGGCGAAGTATTCATATTTTGATTCATCGTTGATATTTTCGATGCTGGGGCTGACCCTTGTAAGATAAATCTGGTCGCCGGATATCCAGCTCAAGTTGGCGTATCGGGGCTTAGGATCGTTCTCTTCGGCGCCATAACCGACCAGATAGGCTTTGCCGTCTGGTGAGTGTTCCATGTTTTTGCCGAAGTCTACGAATTTGGGTGAGCCGATTTTTAGTGGGCCCATGAATTTTGCAGGCTCAGGGAAAAGGGGCTTTGCCGGCGTGTGCGGTGAGTCGGTCCAGGTTTTGCCATAGTCGGTGGAGATTCTGAAGCCGGGGATGGGACCCAAAACCGGCCAATTCCATCTCATGCCCTCGTGCATAACGCTTCCGGCGGGGCCCAGGCAATATGTGCCGTAATACCAGATACCGTTGTAAACGAGACTGCCGCAGGGATAGCGGCCCTCGTATGGGCGAGGATTGCCTTTAGTCGTACCGAGAGCCTTGATTTTGAGATTGAGCGGGTCATTGCCGATCATTACGGCCTGGCCTGTGGTCGCATCGGTGCCGCCGGAACTGGAACTCATGCCGTCGGTTTGTCCATCTGTCCATGGAGAGTACAAATTATCATCCGAGGCCCAGGAAGGATACCATGTATCGGCGGCTCGATAGTCGCTGTGCACGCCGGTAAATAATATCCCGATGAGATCCTTGGATTGCTCAAAGGGAATGTCTTCGGGAGGTTCCGAGGGCCAGAGCACCGAACCGGCCTTTGGCTTGTGCACTACTCTTTCATCGGCGAGAATAGTGCCGGATAAAACAACAATCAGTAAGCAGGCTAACAACATCTGGTCTGCTGTTAATGCTTTGGGGACCGATGTTTTCATTTCGTCCCTCCGAAATGTTTCGTTAGGTAAACAATGCCTCCACAAACGTGGCCGGGTCGAACTCTGCTATATCTTCCGGTTTTTCGCCCAAACCGACGAATTTTACCGGGATATCGAGCTGGTCCTTAATGGCGATGACAATACCGCCGCGAGCTGTGCCGTCGAGTTTGGCCAGGAATATGCCCGTAACGTTAATCGCTTCGGCGAATAATTTCGCCTGGGAGATAGCGTTCTGGCCTGTCGTGGCGTCGAGAACCAGAAGGACTTCATTCGGGGCGTCGGGGATTTTGCGGGCAACCACATCGCGGATTTTTGTCAGTTGCAGCATCAGGTCCTTTTTTGTGTGTATCCGGCCGGCTGTGTCGAGAATCAGGATGTCCGTGTCTCTGGCGAGGGCGGCTTCGCAGGCGTCGAAGGCAACTGCCGCCGGGTCGCTGCCGCTTTGGTGTTTGACGATTTGAACGCCAATCCGGTCGGCCCAGATTGTCAATTGCTCCACAGCGGCGGCACGGAATGTGTCACAGGCGGCAACAATGACCTTTTTGTTATTTTTGTTGAATATATATGCGAGTTTAGCGATGCTCGTGGTTTTGCCGGTGCCGTTGACGCCCGCAACAAGGATAACCGTCGGGCCTGTTTTGGCAATGCGTAGCTGTCTGTCGCGGTCCGGCCAATAGCTTTTTATGTGCTCCTTAAGAAACGGTATAATATCGTCGGTTGTGGCGATTTGTTTGCTGCGGTAAGCTTCTCGCAACTCTGAGACGAGTTTGTCAGTTGTCTCGACGCCGATATCATCGCGGATTAGCGTTTCTTCCAGTTCATCGAGCAGTTTTTCATCAATCTTTCTGCCCAGGCTCAATACCGAAGAGAGCGAAGAGCTGATTTTGGCCCGTGTTTTTCCTAACCGTTCTTTGAAAAATCCCGCTGTTTTAGTGAAAATTCCCATCTGTGTTTGCCTTTTTATAAAGATTCATTCTAATTAACGTTAGAAGCAACTTTTATGCCTCCAAATGGTTCCGGCTCAGCTATGATAGTATCGGGCTTTCAAATAATTTCAAGTATCCTTTCTTCTTCGCGTTCCTTTGGGGTGGGGTGGAATTCTGAAATTAGCTTTGTTTTGTCTTTGATTTGCAAAATCACCCGTTCGGAGAGCCGCCGGATTTACTGATTATGATTTACTATTTACTCGACTTGACTGGGTTTTTGATTGTCATGCTGAAACCTTCGACTCCGCTCAGGACATGCTACGTGAAGCATCTCGGATTAGAACTGGATGTATGCCAAGAGAGTAGGTGTGAGATTCTTCGCTGCTCTCAGAATAACAAGTTTCATATATCCTTCTTAACACAACGCTTAGGAAAAATTCAGTCAGGTTGAATTGTTACAGGATAAAAATTTTCTTTGACAAGTCAGGCGGTTCTGGTTAGATTCTCACTATCGTCCTGCGCTTTTTGAGTATAAACTCACGCGTGATTCGTGCAGGATAAAAATAGGAATCCCCTAACAAGGATGTTCTGGTGGGCGGTTGCTTTTCGCATAGAACATCGATTCACAAAGGACGTCGGCGTGGCAGTTCCGGAAGTTGAAGAAATATTTGCAGACATACTTGAGCGTGCAAAAGCACTTGATCCTGCCAACACACGCAAGTGGTTCGAGAAATTGGCGGTTTTGCATTTCGATGGCGGTTCGTTCCGAATAGGCTGTCCCGATGAGGCAACCGTTCAGTTTTTACAGGATAATTGCAAGAGCAGTTTTATCCGAGCGGCCCAACAAATAACCGGCCATCTTGTCACGTTGGATTTCAGTGTTGACGCCGGCGTAAACGCCGATAGCGGCGATCGACGCTATCAGGCCAGCCTCAAACTCCATCCTGATTATACTTTCGATAATTTTGTAGTCGGGCCGAGTAACAGGCTTGCTCACGCCAGTTGTTTTGCCGTAAGCCAATCGCCCGGCGATACTTATAATCCGCTTTTTATCTACGGAAACTCCGGTTTGGGAAAGACACATCTTCTGCATGCCGTTTGCTTCGAAGCCCAGCGAAGGCTTAATAACGCAGTTATCCAGTTCTTGAGCTGTGAAGATTTCGTCAACAGACTTATAAGGGCGATCGAGGAAGGAAATCTGGCCGGCTTTCAAAGTCAGTTTCGCACGGTCGATTTGCTGATAATCGACGATGTTCAGTTCCTGCGTGAACGTGAGCACAGCCAGGAGGAATTCTTTCATACCTTCAACGCTCTTTATAACAACGGCAAACAAATCATTCTCAGTGCCGACAGCGCGCCCGGCAAGATTCCTTCGCTTGAGGAGCGTCTAATCAGCAGGTTCAACTGGGGCCTCGTGACCAGGATCGATCCGCCGAGCTACGAGACAAGGGTTGCAATCGTGCAAAAAAAGGCCCATGTTCGGGGCCTGAATATTTCCGATGAAATAGCCGGATTTATTGCTCGAAAAGTGTACGCGAACATAAGGGAACTGGAAGGGGCATTGACCAGCATTTACGCTGTAGCGACGACTACCGACCATGAGATTGACCTTGAACTGGCTCAGACAGCACTGGAAGGGCAAATTAAGGCGACATCCAAACACATTAGTATTACTGATATTACCGAGGTGGTAACGAGCTATTTTGACGTTCGCCTTACTGATTTGCAGAGCAAAAAGCGCAGCCAGAGCATTACCGAACCGCGTCAGATTTGTATGTATCTGGCAAGGAATCTGACCAGGCACAGCCTTGAAGAAATCGGCGGCCACCTGGGCGGACGTGATCATACGACAGTGATGCACGCCTGCAGCAAGATAAATCAGGCCAAGGACATTGATCCCAAAATGAGCGTTTTGCTGGACGACCTGACAAAACAAATCACGCAAACCTGACAAGCTTAACCGCACGGAAATATTCGGCCTTGTCAGTCTCAATCGAGTCGTTTTGCAGGATTGTTTCAATATGCAATTTAACATGTTAAGATATTCTGAGGGCAGCCGTGTGATTAAGAACTTTTCTCTGGCAATTCCCTTTGCCTTCTTACCCATTTCTTTCACCATGGCATACTTATTGAGAAAATCGGCAATTTCGTCGGCGAAGCCTTCAATATTATGGTGCTCGATCTGAAGGCCATTTTCATCGCCGGTAATGCGAGCCGGCAGCATGTGTAAACAAGCACACATCTTATGGGGACCGGTATGCGCAGTAATGTCAAATTTTGAGATGGCTAAAAGGGTGTTGTTGCGATAATATATTGTCCATCCTGTGACTTGGATTATAAGGAGCGAAAGAGCTTGGCATCGGAAAATGACAAAAAGAAGTCGCTTCGGGTAGCTCTGATTGCATCGGAGCATACTATCTGTGAGTATTCGATATTCCTGGAGCGTCTGCTGGTTGGTTTGGCGGACGAGTCGATTCCGGTGGCTCTGATTTGTCCGCCGGGCTTCAATCCAGGTACTGTGTTTACCGGCATTGCTGAGGTTATTAATTATCCGGTTATTGATTTGCCTTTTATTGAGCGTCTGAATATCAGGCTGCTCACTGAGCGTCTTGCTAAATTCGAGCCTACCATTCTGCATTGTCTGTGCGAAAGCGAGGCGCCACTTACAAGGCATTTGGCCCGTCGATTGCATTTACCTTATGTGTTGATGGTCAATTCGCTGCAGAACAAATGGAGCCACCTGTCCATTTCGTCTAAGAATTGTGCGAAAATTATTGTTCCGGCTAAAAGTATCGCTGCTAATATGGCGAGTGTTCATCCCCGCTTTGCCGACCTGATCGAACAGATAAATGTAGGGACGTTCACGGCAGAAGGCTGTGGATGTTTTTCTGAGTCTTCCCGGCTTGCGACCATGGTGATTGCAGATCCTCTGGATAAGGCCGATGACTTTGAGAATTTGTTTAGCGTAATCAGGCATTTAATGATTGACGGTTATGAATTTATGACAGTGATAGTCGGCGGGGGGCGGGCGGAGAGACAACTGTGGAAATTGCTGTCTGCTTTGGATCTTCTCCAGATTGTCAGCATTGTGCCCCGGCGTATGCCCTGGCGTTCGGTTCTTGCCGCGGGTGACATATTCATTCAGCCTCAGCCAAATTATGCTTTTGATCCTGTATTATTGGAGGCGATGAGTATCGGTGCCGCGGTTGCCGGGTGTACGGGTGGTGTTGATGATCTTATAATTGAGGATCGGACGGCGGTTGTGTTTGATCCGAATGACGAAACAAGTATTATACGTACCCTGCAGCGGCTGTTGGACAGGCGTGAGTTCGCACGTCGGATCGCCGGAAATGCACAGCAATATTTAAGAGAGAACCACTCGGTCAGCAAAATGATTTCCGCTACGCTCCAGATATATTATGAAACGCAAGAGTAAATATCATTAAAACCTTCAGAAGGAGCGAAGCATATCAATGCGTAACGATATAGAAAAACAGAAATATCGAATATTAATTTTCGTATGTTGGAGGGGCAGTACTCAGTCAGAGGAACATTAGGTCAGTTCGATGTCGATTGATTTTTGTGGTGGTGGATTGTCAGTGGCAGCCAACAGACTGCCGAGCCGGTAAGCTTCATTGAGTGCTGAAGGGTGTTTTTCGATATCGCCGAGGGCATCAATCTTGTTGACGAACAAATTGGCTACATATTGTGCATCGAGCGAGTCAAAATAAGATTTCATAGTCAATCGAACGCATTCGAATTGTTTCTTGCTTCTTGATCCCCCGACGGCGATAACCATGGCCCGGCGATCCTGCCCGGCAGTGTTAAGCTCTTTTTTCAGCACATATTTATGCGCCCAAAGGCACTGGCAGCGGTCAATAAGCATTTTAGCCTGGGCGCAAACGGTCATAAAGAATATCGGCGTAGCGAAAATTATGCGATCGGCGTCGAGGATTTTTTTCATGAGTTGCTGATAATCATCCTGCACTTTGCATAAGCCTGTTGCATAGCAGGCGTTGCACTCGATGCAAGGGCTTACTTTATAATCGGGCAAACGCAGGTATTCGATATTTGCGCCCGCAGACTCGGCACCGTTCAAAGCCCGGCGTAAAAGCAAATCACTGTTGCCTTTAATTCTCGGGCTTGTCGATATTCCAAGAACTTTTATACTCATAATTATTAATTCGTTCAGATAAACACAGTCGGTACTTTTGCACGAATATGATATAATCTTATCGTTCGGGCAGGTTATTTTCAAGCTGTTTTTCAGCAGAGAATTGGTACACGAAATTTCACAAAAGGAATCTTCAAAAAGATTCAAGATATGAAACAAAGTATGCCGATGGATAATACTGGATTGATAAATGGGTGGCTCTGACAAATGACCAATGCGGCCATGTTAGTCCAAAATTACTTTGTCTATCTTTGATATCGCATACAAGTTAGATCGTAATCCAGACATGGTAGTTATAGGGCTAATATAAAAAAGGAAAGAGCCACATAAGCAAAGGGAGAGCCCATCCTGAGGCTCTCCCATTTTTGTATACTTTTCCTACTTCCTCCAACTCTCCCTGATTTCAATCAGATAGAAATTGTAAGTCATCCTATTTCTGAAATACAATTTTGCCTGCTACGATAGTGGTATGAACAGACAGGTTATCATCGAGCAGGATCAGATCTGCATCCTTTCCCACTGTGATGGTACCTTTTTTATCCTGGAGTCCTAACAGTCCTCCGGGATTTTGTGTGACCATTCGAATCGCGGTATCGATCGGGCAATCTGTAAATGCTATGAATCTTTCGAGTATCTGGCTGAGTCCGATGGCGGTACCGATAAGAGTGCCGTCTTTGTATCTTGCCGCTCCTGCTTTGGACTCGTATTCGATTCCGTTGTAGATGAACATGCCGTCGCCAAGGCCTATAGCCTGCATGCCGTCTGTAATTGGGAATGTACGGTCAGGCCCGAGCTTTTCATAAGCGAAATTCAGAACGGCCGGATGGATATGGACACCGTCAGTAATAACCTGGGCTGTTATGTGTTCAGACTGAAAGATAGCCACCAGCGGCCCCGGTGCGCGATGGTGGATCGAGGCCATTGCATTGAACAAATGTGTTATATGCGAGATCCCCGCATCGAATCCATCGAGAGTTTGCTCGTATGTAGCGTTAGAGTGGCCGAAGGAGGCGATAATATTAGAGTCAACAAGAGAGCGGATGATTCCCAGGCTCTCGGGCAGTTCCGGTGCGATGGTCATCATACTGAGATGCCCGTCGGTAATGTTCTGGATTTCATCGAGAATTTGTTCAGAAGGGGGGCAGATGCAATCAGGTTGAATCATCCCCTTCTTTTCCGGCGAGATAAAAGGGCCTTCGAGATGGATGCCGAGCAGATTTGCCCCGCCGAGGTCCCGGCCGACATATTCAGCCGCGAGAGCAAGGTGCCTATTGTCCTGGTTTGGCTTAAAGACAGTCGTAGCCAGAAAGCCGGTGGCCCCAAAGCGAGCACAAGTCCGTGATATTGCTTCCAGCGCTTCCGGCGTCGCATCAAGGATATCGGCGCCGCCGGCACCCTGAATATGAATGTCGATAAAGCCGGGGGCGATGATACGGCCCTGCGCATCGAGCGTATTGTTGGAGGCGGTGCTGGATTCGATTTGGCCGATTTGGGTGATTACACCGTTTTCAATGAGGATAGAAGTGGTTTGTTCATCCTCCGGGGCGTCGAACAATCTGCAATTAGTTATAAGAAATCTCTGTGACATATTCATGGTTGAAGCATAATCAAAGCAGGACTTGATTGCAAGGCTGAAATTGAGTGAGGGAATATTTTTAAGGATTATTAAGTAGTGATTTCGTGTAGTGTATAGAGGACAGCGTTGCCATTTTGAGTTGAAAGCCAAATGGCCAAAGGTTGAGGAATGGCGTGGCGATGAGGGTTGACACAGGATATATTGGGGCGTATGATTTGCGTCATTGGGAATTAATTCTTGGAGTAGATAAAATGGCCGAGGCAGAAAAAAGCTGGGAAAAGAGATTGGCCGGTAAGCCTGATGAGCTGACGGTCGATTTTGTGGAGTCGCTGTCAGTCGATAAGCGTCTCTATAAGTATGATATTGTCGGATCGATCGCTCACGCGCAGATGCTGGCGGATCAGAAGCTGATTACTAAAGATGAGTTCAAGCAGATTAAAGATGGGCTGATCGAAATAAGTGAGGAAATCGCGGAAGGGCGGTTCAAATTCCAAAAGGAGTATGAAGATATCCACATGGCAATCGAGGCGGCTCTGGTTGCGAAAACAGGCCAGGCCGGCAAGAAACTCCATACAGGCAGAAGCCGTAACGACCAGGTGGCGACCGATATTCGGCTCTGGATGCGCGACAGGATAGAGATTTTGCAGGCCAAGATTACGCTGCTTCAGAAAGCTCTTGTCAAATCGGCTGGCAGATATACCGAAGATGTTATGCCGAGCTATACGCATCTCCAGCGTGCCCAGCCGATTGTCATCGCTTCTTATGTGTTAAGTTTCGCCGAACAGTTCGAACGCGATTTTATTCGATTGAAGAACTGCGGTAGCCTGCTGAATATTTCGCCGTTAGGCAGCGGGGCGGTGGCCGGCTCCACGCTGAATCTGGACAGGAAGAGTACGGCCAGTCAGCTTGGTTTCTCCGATATAAGCTACAACAGTATCGATGCGGTCAGCGACAGGGACTTTTGCGCGGAATTTATTTTCGATTGTGCGCTAATCGCCACGCACCTGTCCCGGCTGGCGGAGGATTGGATACTATATTCGTCGAATGAATTCGGATTCGTACTGATTGACGATGCCTATTGCACGTCGTCAAGTATGATGCCGCAGAAGCGCAATCCCGATTTGCTTGAGCTGATTCGGGGCAAGACCGGTTCTGTTTATGGCTCATTGATGGCGATGCTGACGATTTTGAAGGCTCAGCCGTCGGGCTATAATCGTGACATGCAGGAGGATAAGGTCCACGTTTTTTCCGCCGCCGATACGGTTGAGGCCTGCCTGGACGTGGCTTGTGCGATTGTTTCCCATACGAAGTTCGATACGAAGAGAATTTCGGCCGGCCTGGATGAAGGATTTTTGGATGCAACTGCTTTGGTTGAGTATCTGGTTAAAAAAGGTGTCGCTTTCCGCGAGGCGCACGGCATTGTAGGCTCTTTGGTTGCCGACAGTGAGAAACAGCAAAAGAAACTGGTCGAGCTTACACTGGACGAGTTCCAAAAGTATTCGAACCTGATAGAGCCCGATGTATACGAAAGTCTCGGCGCTGTGAATGTTGCGGGTAAATATGTAACGGAAGGTTCGGCCGGGCCGAAGCAGGCGAAAGAGCAGATTGAATACTGGAACAAGCAGTTAGGGCTGCGATGAGTGCTGGCGAAGATGAAATTACCGCATGGTTTGCGAACCAGAGCCGTTTGTCCGCTTCAGATTTTCCGATAGGCATCGGCGACGACATGGCCCAGGTCAGGCTGGGCAATGAGTCAGTTCTTGTCACTACGGATATGCTGCTGGACGGCGTCCATTTCGACTTGCGGCAAGTAACTATAGAGCAGGCCGGGTATAAGGCGATGGCGGTAAGTCTCAGCGATTGTGCCGCGATGGCGACAATTCCTGTCGCGGCGGTTGTTTCTGTTGCAATGCCGAAAGGATTCGGCGGGGAAGAATTAAAGCAGCTTCATGCCGGGATTATCCGTGCGGGTGGGAAATACAATTGTGCCCTGGTGGGTGGTGATATAACAAGCTGGAAACGAGAGAATCCGTTTGCGATAAGTGTGGCAATGCTCAGCAGACCGGCGGGAAACGAGCCTGTAAAGAGGTCGGGTGCGAAAACCGGCGATAGTATTTGCGTAACAGGTTCGTTGGGCGGATCAGGCTCCGGCAAACATCTGGAGTTTGAGCCGAGAATCAAAGAAGCTATAAAAATCGCCGGGATGGTCAGGATTAATGCAATGATTGATTTAAGTGACGGGCTAAGCAGCGACCTGAATCGTATCTGCCGCCAGAGTGGAGCAGGGGCGGTAATCGACGCTGAGCGGATTCCGATATCGGATGAGGCCCGGACGGCAGAGGATCCGTTGAGTTCCGCGATAAACGATGGCGAAGATTTCGAGTTGCTGTTTACTCTTTCGAAGAACGATTGTCAGAAATTATTGGATAAGTGGAATGAGCCGGTACCGATTACGCAAATCGGCGAAATAACGGATACTCGGAAAATGCAGATTAAGATGCCCGATGGCCACATTGTGGATCTGCGGATCAAAGGTTTTGACCATTTGAAGAATTAACATGTGCGAAAAGGAGGTATGAATTATGAAGCGCCGGTCATTGATTAATGCGTTGGTTGGATTGTTTGTGTTTTTTGGTTTTTCTGCCGGTGTATCGGGCGTCGAAAAGCTGGACAGAGGTTTTATTGCTCTTGAGCGTGCAGACGGCTCGGTTTTTCTGAGCTGGCGGCTGCTCGATACCGATTCCGACGATATCGCGTTTCGAGTCAAGCGGCGCAGTTCCGAATCGGTTGCTGACACTTCTGTTTTAACAAAGGGCGAGCCGTATCGGGCGACTAATTTTTCAGATGATACCGCTGGCAGGGGAAAAAGCTATGTTTACGAGTTGTATGAATCCAGCGCAATAAATTGGCCCGGCGAAATCGGAAAATTGGGGGAGATTGAGATTAAACTAACCGGCCGGCCTAAGCCGTATATCAGTATCCCGCTCAATGGCGATTACGATTTCCAGAAGGTGGGCATTGCCGATCTGGATGGTGACGGGACTTATGAATATGTTATCAAGCAGCCAAATTTCAACACGGACCCTTATCAGCAACCGGGGTATTGGAAGAAGAGTACTACTACGTACAAACTCGAAGCCTACCGTTCGGACGGGACTATGATGTGGCGCTACGATATGGGCTGGTCCATCGAGGCGGGAATATGGTATTCGCCTTGGATTGTTTACGATGTCGATGGCGACGGCAGGGCCGAGGTCTACTGCAAGGCAGGTGAGGGCGATCCTCGCGATGAAAAAGGGCTTGTTCAAACCGGCCCCGAATATCTGGTCAAGCTTGACGGCCAAACCGGCAAGGTGGTTTCTAAAACAGCATGGCTGTCGCGTGACGGATATCCCTCGTACAACTACTACTGCCGTAATTTTCTGACGGTGGCGTATCTCGACGGTAAAACGCCATCGCTGATTATGCAGCGAGGCACCTACAATCTCATCAAAACGCAGGCGCTGGATAAGGACTTCAATCAAATATGGTACTGGGAGTCAACACAGGAAAAGGAAAAATATCACGGGCAAGGCGCTCACGGCTTGATCAGTGCCGACATTGACGCCGACGGCAGGGATGAGCTGGTCATCGGCTCTTCGGTGCTGGATGAATACGGCAAAGGTATCTGGACGATGGGGATGGGGCATCCTGATGTTATTTATGTCGCCGATATCGATCCGAACAATCCGGGTCTGGAGATATTTTACGGAATCGAGCCGCGACAGAAGACCGATGCAATTTGTGTCGTGGATGCGAAGACCGGTCGCAAACTCTGGGCGCACAAGGAGCCTACCCGTCACGTTCACGGCCAGGGAATGGCTGCTGACATACTTGCCGATTCGCCCGGTATGGAAGTTTATGCCGGTGAGAGAGATTTGAAGCAGCGATGGCTTTATAGCGCCAAGGGTAAGCTGATTGAGTTCAATGAAACCGGCACCCTGAACCCGCGCGCCCTCTGGTGGGATGCCGATCCGCAAAAGGAAGTGATTGTATCCGGAGCGATTCGTGATTGGGGCGGAGAAGCGATGCAGCCGATTCAGGGCAGGGTAATTGCTGTGGTTGATTGTCTCGGTGATTACCGGGAAGAGGTGATTACCAGCTTGAAAGGGGAGCTTCGCATTTACAGCACAACCTTGCCGACAACCGGCCGGCGTATCTGTCTTATGCAAGACCATCAATACCGCTTGGGAATCACCGCTCAGACGATGGGTTATTACTATCCGGCCCAATTAGGAAAATGATTATTGATTACCGATAAATGATGATTAGCCTATGAGCATGGATTTTAGTACTATTTTAAATTCCCCGGATGAAACTATTGAGTTCGGTCGAAGGATTGGCTTACAACTCAAAGGCGGTGAGGTTGTTGCTATCTGCGGGCCGTTGGGCAGCGGAAAGACGCACCTGATCAAGGGGATAGCAGCCGGAGCAGGTGCCAAGGACTCCAAACACGTCAATAGCCCTACATTTGTTATAGTCAATGAATATACGGGCAGGCTGGATATCTACCATATCGATGCCTACCGGTTGGATTCCGTCTCGGAGTTTGAGATGCTGGGCTTCGACGATTTCTGTTATCCGCAGTCGGTGGTTTTGATTGAGTGGGCCGATAAGGTTGAATCGGTTCTGCGGACTATGGATTATATTCGGATAGAGCTTGAGCACGCCGGCGAAACCAAACGAGCAATACACATCAAAAATACACCCCAATATATCAATTATACAGCTTGACCGGGTTTTGAACTGTCATGCTGTCCCTGGGACTTCGTATGGAGAACTAAGTGAAGCATCTGGGATTTGAACGGGATTTATGCCGGATTAACGGTTGAGATTCTTCGCTGAGCTCAGAATGACAAGTTTTATATGTTCTTATCAAAACAACACTTACGTAATTATCAGTCAAGCCGAAAATAATTGATTATTCCACTATTACCGCAGATTCTCCAGAGTTCTCATTTCTTAATTTGGCATTGGGAATTTTGTTTTCTATATTTTCCTTAGATGCTTATGCAGCTTTCTTATATTGGCGGCATAAAGCGATTCTCGGACGTAGAACATTGTAGTTCTGAAGTTATTGAATTGATTGAATAAACTATTGAAGTAATTAATGCAGCTAATTGTTCAAATTTTTTTATTTTCGGGAGGATTTACGGCAAACAGAAGTTGAGGCGGAGTAAAGTTGTGTATCGATTAGGTCGATACCATGTATCGTGGAAGGAGCGAGTATATTGGATGTTTAGGGTGGTTCATCAAACAAGTCAATTAACTATTTTTTTAAGAGGAGCAAAAAATGAAAGCTAAAAACAGCGGATTTACATTAGTCGAAATTCTTATCGTGGTCGTCATTCTTGGTATTCTTGCTGCCATTGTGATTCCTCAGTTTACAGAGGCCAGCACCGAAGCCAAAACGTCGAGTCTGTGCACCGATCTACAAACGATGCGTTCGCAGATTGAGCTGTACAAGATTCAGCATAATGACAATCTGCCGAGTTCTGCTGCAGTGGGTTTTGTACTTGCTTTGACGGGGCAGACGCATATTGACGGTAGTGCCGGCGACGCCAGTGGTGACGAGTATGGTCCATACATCCAGAAGATTCCGACCAATCAGTTCGTCGATTCGGACGTCGTTGAAATCGACGGGACTGTTGGCGGTGGTGCCGCTACTGTTGGTCCTGGCTGGAACTTCAATACCACAACCGGTGCTTTCCATGCCGACACTGATGCACATGTGGCTCTTTAGGAATTCAACTAAGACTGAATGTACTGTAGTTATCTGTGCGGTAAGTTTGGTCTTAGCTTTAACAATCATAGGATGAGGATAAACAGGCTGACCTTGCTAAGGTAATTACCGATAGCGGGTCAGCCTTTTTTGAACAATGTCGGAGGAGCAGGGTGATGAGAGAGGACAGCCGGTTCTCGTATATTGAGGTAGTGACAGCAGTAATTGTATTGAGCCTGGTTGGAATTACGGCTTTTCCGAAGTTTATCGAAGCTAACGAGGAATCCAGGACCGGCGAACTGATCGATGGACTACAGACGATGCGTGCTCAGCTTGCCTTATACCGTGTTCAGCACGAGGATCGATATCCTCCCACCCACTCGTTTGAGGGTTTCAAAAGTGCAATGACGATACGAGTCGGGCAGTGTGGTCCGTATGTCAGAAAGATTCCTGTGAATCCCTGCAATGGTCTTGGTACGATTCGGTTTGACGGCGAACCGGCAGGGGCCAACCAGGCCGGCTGGCGGTTCGATACGAAGACCGGTTTGTTCCAGGCCGACAATAATGCTGCATATGCAGCTCTTTGAAAGAACCAGGGAATATTTGAATGGCGACATGGTTGGGAACCGATGCTCAATCATATTTGCTTTTAGCAGATGGGTCGACCTTGCTGAGGTAATTACCGGTAGTGGATCAGCCTATCTGATGGAAATAAATCGGAGTAACAGAAAGGACAGGTGGACGTGATGAGAAAAGAAAGAGCTTTCACGCTTATTGAGATTCTGGTCGTTGTCGTTTTGCTTGGCATACTTGCTGTAATAGTCCTTCCATTGGTTGCGAACAGTTCGATATCGGCTAAAGAGAGCGCTCTGGCACTTGATCTGCAGATGCTTCGAAGGTATGTTCTGGTTTACAAAACCCAGCATCTGGAAGTCGGACCCGGTTATCCGGATGGCGATACGGCTCAAGCACCCACTGAGGATGTTTTTATAGCACAGACTACAATGTCAAGTAAGCCAAGTGGGGAGACGGCTGCCGTAGGGACTGCGGGTTTTGTGCGGGGTCCTTACTTGATGAAAATACCCGTTAATCCGATGAACCATCTAAATACGGTTCAAGTGCTTGGTAACGCTGAGGAATTTCCAGCAAATGCCGATGACACCCACGGCTGGATATACAAGGCGTCTACGTCGGAGGTTCGAAGCGACAGCACAGGAGCCAACGACGGCGGAAAAGCATACTATGACTACTAACGGCCGAACTCATTACTGCACAAGCAGGGGAGGTTTTACACTTGCTGAGGCAATGATGGCCGTAGTGGTGCTGGGTATAGCGGCAGCGAGTGTGCTGCTTCCCTTTATAAGTGGGGCGGCCGTGCGGGCTGAGGGTATAAACAGGACTCTGGCCGCCCGCCTGGCAAGCGACCTGATGGAGAAGATTGTCAATACCCCGTTCGATCAGATAGTAGAAGACTATAATTATTCTGAGCCTCAAGGCCAGGTAAAGGATGCAGCCGGGGTGGTATTTGACGATCCGAATTACACCAGGTTTAGCAGAAGGGTCGTTTGCGAATATGTGCGTGTTCCAGGGGAAAGCGTACTGGCGCCGTTGAAATTTATCCGTGTTACGGTACAGATGTATTATGACGGTAAGCAAATTGCGACTATAAACCGGCTTGTGGGCAAATGAAAGACAAGAGAAATATAAAAGGTCTTACACTGGTCGAGCTGATAGTCGCTATGATTGTTACAAGCATCGTTGTGGCTGCGGTAGTGACGTTGGCCAATGCCCTGGACACGGTATATGATGTCACAGACGATACGAGTAGGAAGCAGGCACAGATACGTTTTGCGTCGCTGAGAGTTTCGGAGCTGATTCGACACTGCAAGCTTGTATGTTATGCCTCCGCCGATGAGCTGGCTGTTTGGCGGGCTGACGACGATAACAACGGTCAAATCAGTATCAGTGAGCTGGTCTATATCGAATGTGGTTCTGACAAGGATCATTTACGGCTTTGTGAATTTGATCCTTCTGATAGTACGACGATCAATCCAGGCTCAATCGGATCGCTCGCAACAAACTGGTGGTCGGCATACAGTGGCTCAGTCAATTATACGACGCTGATACCGGAATGCAGCAATGTGCTGTTCAGATTTGACGTACCCCCGGCATTACCGGCGCTGAATAGCAGACTCGTAAGTATCTCGTATGATGTTGTTGAAAACGGCATTGCTCGCCAGTGCCAGATAAACGCCACCCTTCGCGGCTGGGCGGGAAACCTGCTCGATGCAAGCGGCAATATTGTGAGTGATGACGATTAGTATGAATGCTAATAATAATAAAAAAGTTAGGCCGGGGATCGCTCTGCTCGTTGTGCTGTTTATCGTTATGGCAATAACGATTCTGTCATTAGGCTTTGTGTCGCGGAGCGATGTTGAATTGACATGCGGCCAGAATATGATACTCCGAACAGAAATGGATTATCTGGCCGAAACAGGTTTGGAGCATGCCAGGGGGCTTATTCTGAATCCACAGGATGTGAGCACCGAGTTCTGGACGGGAGGCACGGGTTTGCAACTGACTTCCGGCAGCGACTTTTACGATGTCCGGGTGGAGCGTGATGTAAACGATTTCTGCAATTATATCATAGACTGTAATTCCTATCGGCTTCAAGGGGCGGATACTATTGGTCGAAGCAGTGTAAGGGCGATATTAAGGCTTGATCCTTGCATTGCATTTTGGACCGGTTCGAGTACGACGCTTTCGCCGAAAGTTACAATCAATGGGGACGTCTATTGTACGGGTGATTTGACAAACGACGGCGTTATCCGCGGTGATGCATTTGCAACCAGTACAATAACGGGAATAAATATCACGGGTCACAAACACGAAGCTGCCACCGCTCCTGTGACCTGGCCGAACCTTGCAGTCGCCGACTTTGAGCCAACGTATTACATAGGTTCGACACCTTTTTCAGCACAACAGATTGTCGGTCCCAATGTTCCGACGACGCCCTTCGAACCTTACGAAGCAAATCCTGCTGGAATTCTTTACTGCGTCGACGATGTTAACATGCCGGGTAATGTGACTATTAACGGCACGCTTGTCGTTAGCGGCAAACTGACAGTAAGTGGGGAAAACTTCATCACGGCCGAGCAAAACTTTCCAGCTCTATTAGTGGGCGGACAAGTGGTGATGAAAGACGGCGGGTCATTAGTTATTCGAGGGCTTACCCAAATTGGAGGACCAATAACAGACGATCCGAATACTACAAGTGCAAATATTTCCGTGACCGGCGGTTTGTTTATCGCCAGCAGTGGTGTAACTTCGGATAAGGTTATAGTCAATATCACCGCAGATCCGGCAATAGCTTCGATTGAAACCTGGTCTGAAGCCGGCGTTCCAAACAGATGGAGTCCGGCAGCCGGTGCGTTTTTTCGAAGTATCGAAAGGAAATAGAGACGGTTTATGCGGCCTCTTAACGAGTCTGCAAGATGGATTTTTTATCGGCCTTTAAGTGGAATAAAAAGAAAAAACCGGAATATGTTAAGAATAACAACATCATGTTGGAACGCGGCAAAATATCGAAATAAGGGATGGTTACCATCGTACTATTTTGACGATTGTACCAATTCTATTGGTCTTGACTGTAGAGAGTATGAGAAATGACATTTATATCGTTTTCTTAGTGCCCAAAAGACAGAATGTGTGAGGGAAAAACTTGTCTGTTATATAAGTTTTAAGAGGTCAGATAATGTTAAAGATGTATCGATCTGTGAAGTTGGATGTTTAGTCTGGTAAAGATGCATCTTAAACAGGACGAAAAGAGAACGGAGGAGGGTGATAATGTATCGGCCCAAAATGAGGAGGTTAGTTAGAATGCCGGGTTTAACATATCAGACAACAAGGCTGAATTGTCCCTGTGTCGAGGAAGACACCAGGTTCGGTTTGCGAGGGATAAGCGGCGGTTTCACTATGATAGAGATAATCATAGTGGTTGTGATAATTGCAATAGCCGCGCTGGCGGCGGTTCCAATGATGAGTTCGGCGGCAAGTTTACAAATACGCTCTGGCGCAAATATGATCGCTGCCGATCTGGAGTACGCCAAAAGTATGGCAATCAGCAGAGGGCAGGAATTCTCAGTTGTGTTCGATGATAGCGCAGAAAGTTACCGGATAGAGGATCAAGTCGGTGCCGTTATACAGCATCCCGTGAAGAAGGGATTTGATTATGTTATAGACTTTCAAAATGACGGCAGGCTGAGCAAGGTTGACATTACTAATGTGAGCTTCGCCGGTTCAAAAGTTACGTTTGATTGCCTGGGAAGTCCCGATAACGGAGGTACTGTTATCTTACAGGCGGATGGGACTACCAAAACGATTACAGTAGAGCATATAACAGGATTTATCTCAATTCAGTAAAGATGAGTATAATAATGATGTGTATTCCCGCTGTTGTTTGCCAAAGAGCGGCAGTCTTGTGTGGTGATAACAGAGGGGGGACTGAAGAGGGAAATAAGTAAATGGCATCCTGGGGTTTAAAAATTCGAGGTCAGCAGCCGATAGGGTTGGACATTGGTCATAACTCTATCAGGATGATTCAACTGTTGATCGATGATGAACAGATATCTGTTATTGCGGCGGATGAAACTCATATCGATGCCGGCGTGAACGATGACGAGCAGGTAAGAAGAAGCTTTGTTATTGCGGCGATAAAACGGATGCTTGCAAATGGCGGCTATAACGGTAGGAATGTCGTCTCGTGTTTGCCGAGCGGCAAATTAAGAATCACCAGCCTGCGATTGGCGGAGGCGGAAAGATATGACATCGAGCAGGCTTTGAGAAGGGAAGTTACCCAACGGTTCGGATTAGATCCCGATGAGGATGCAATGGACTATGTTGTAGCCGGCAACGTTCTACAGGGTGACGAGGTTAAAAACGAACTGATTTTGTTCGCCACAGATAACGAAACGATAAAGAGCCACATTGAAATGCTTGAAGAAACCGAACTGAGACCGGTGGCAATAGATACGATTCCATGTGCGTTATTCAGGAGCTTTGAGAGGTCGCTGAGACGTCAGGAGGATAGAGAGCGGACATCTGTTTTTGTGGATGTAGGGAGCTGCCTTACAACCGT
>Ga0114918_10001126_pt1 | contig 23730 bp, 28 predicted proteins | sample LantaG_FD_87015 | JGI IMG/M metagenome (GOLD analysis project Ga0114918, IMG submission 87015) | Deep subsurface microbial communities from Baltic Sea to uncover new lineages of life (NeLLi) - Landsort_02402 metaG | ecosystem: Environmental > Aquatic > Marine > Oceanic > Sediment | place...
ACTAAACCAAGTGACTCCTGGACAGAAGACTCTAAGCCCAGTGATAGCTGGACTAACGACGACAAATAAAATGGAAAGATTTGAAAATATAGGAAATAAAGATGGGTTCTACGTCTACCATACTGTGATAGATGGAGCTACTGCTGGAAATTACAGCGTTATATTTAATGTTATAAAACCTTGTGAGGTAGTTGAAGTTAGTGAAAGCCACACCACAGCAGGTTCAGTAGATTCTACGTTAAATATAGAACGACTAAGTGGGGCTGAAGCATTAGATACTGGTGATGAGATATTAAAAACAGCCTTTGACACTACAAGCACCGCAAATACAGTTGTCAGCAAAAAAGGATATAATGATTTACAAAATCGCACACTCAAAACAGGTGATAGGATTGCATTAAAAGACGCAGGAACTTTGACAGCTTTAGTAGGAGTATGTGTAACTATTTATTTAAAGCCTTTGGGAAAGGGTGATTATCGTTAGTATGCCACAGATAAATACAAATAAAACAGGAGGAGTAGTACGCTGGGACCATAAAGATTGGTTAGCAGGTGTAATGCCTAACTATTCCGCTATAAATGACAACTCAACGATTGGTAATGTTGATGGATTTTTAGATACAATATCGGTAGACCCTTTTAGAAAGTGGGGCTATCTTAGCCCTGGTGGTGACCCCACAGCTGCAACAGGGTCGGTAGCAGTTGACGCTTTGTTGGTAGCAAGTGCCGTAAATGGAACAGAGGCGTATTTAGTAGGTGGAACAAAGTTGCAACAATTTACACCACAAACAAACGTGGTAACTAATACTATTGGTACTGGGGGAGTATTTCCACACACAATATCAGCTCACGGTGGACACTCAGCTGTTGTGGCTAGTGATGTTGTGAGATATACAATAGGTACTACCCCATATATCTTTTATAGTTGGTCGGATAATACTGACGGTGATGTTGGAAGATATGACCTAACTACAACCTTTGATGACGATTATATGTCTGCCGCCGCCACTAGCGGTGCTGTTCTAACATCAACTGAAAAACACGTTATGGTAGTAGGGGATGATGACATACTTTATATAGCAGATGGTAGGAATTTACACGGCTTTGATGGTTCAGCAACTGCGTCAGGAACTTTTATATCTACTGCGATACAAGTACCAGTAGGTTTTGTTATAAAAGCATTTGCAAAAACACAGAACTACCTAATAGTCTACGCCTCTGATAATGTTTCCACTGCATCAGGCTACCGTTCGGAGTCAATAGCTTTCTTCTGGGATTATAAATCAGATGACTTTACATATAAATACCCTATTGACGGCAATAAAATCACAGCAGGTTTTACATTTCAAGGAACACCAGGTTGTTTTTCAGCAGGGCGTTCACTTTTAAACAACGAAGATAGGTCTAGTAAACTGCAACTATTTAATGGTTCTTCATTTTCGACAGTCCTTTCTTTCAAAGAAACAGCACCAACACAAGGTGGCGTAGAGGTCATGGGAGAAGTTATAAGGTGGAACTCAAATGGTGATATATATCAGTATGGTTCACCTTATGATTCGTCTAAGCCTTTTAATAAAATAGCCTCTGGGGGTGGAAGTACTGCTGGTGGATTTTTAAAAAACCTTTACCAAAACGAGTTTTATTTATCTTCTGGAACTACCAGCTCAGGTGGGTTGGACAGGGTAACTTCTAATTTTGCTGACAGTGCAAAGTTTTTGACAGGTGTTGTAGAGTTTGGCTACCCAAATGATATGAAGATAAAACCAAGTATGGTAAAAATCTATTGGGACAAAACAGTGACTGGTAAGAGGGGGCTAACATTGTTGATGTATAATAATAAGGGATCTGCTAACTCCGCTACTCTGATTAGTCAAATACAGACTATCTCTACATCTAATTTAGTACAGATTTTAAGAACTGACACAACTGGTAATCCTTTTAGAATATCTGACTCTATCCAAATATTTGGACAATGGGTAAGTGGAGATGGGAATAGTGATGCACCAGTAATAAGAGCAATAGAAGTTTATTTTGATTTTATAAAATAATATGGCACTAACAGACAAGCAAGTGAAAGAGCTTAATGCTACATACTCCAGACCAGGTGGGCAGACACCAACTGATTTAAAGAATGTAGAATTTGCTAAAACACAAGGTTATACAGCACCAGTAAATGTACCAACAACAGTAGATGTAGGGTCTCTTAGTAACGTAAAAGACCCTATTGTACCAACTTTAGACGCACCACAAGACGTAGAGAATACAGCCATAGACAATACTATGAACGCTGGAACTACTAGCACTGGTAATTTTTATGCTAATCTCTTAAAACAACAACAAGCACCTACTCAAGCTGAAACAACTAGAACTAGTCTTACTGACCAGCTAAAATCTTCCTTTGAAGAATTAAAACCAAAAGGAACTGATTTAATTGCTGAACAAGAAAAGTTAGGTGTTTCTGAAACAACTAAAAAAATACAAAACATCAATGAGCAGATTGCACAACTAACAGGTCAATATGACAAACAGGAAATAGCTGTTGAAGGGCAAGGTAGAGGAATTACTACTGGTATAGTTGCAGGACAGCAGGCTCGTATAAGAAGACAAAAAGCAATAGAAGTTGGGTCTTTAGCAACGGTAGCACAAGCATTACAGGGTAATCTTGCTCTGGCTAAGCAAACCGCCCAAGAAACTATTGATTTAAAGTATTCTAGCATTGAACAGGAGATTGAAAACCAAAAAACCCTGATAGACTTAAACTATCAGGATATGACTGCACAACAGAAAAAAAGAGCTGATACCTTATCAATTCAATTACAAGCTAGACAGGAAGAGATTGATAACAAGAAATTAGAAGAGAGCAGAAGATATGATTTAGCTGTCAAGATTGCAGAAAATGGAGCTTCACAAGATAGAGTCAAAAGTGTTGTAGACTCTCCAAATTGGGAAGAGGCACTTTATAATGCTGGTGAATCTTTAGTAGAACTTGCTACTGATGAATTATTAAGCCCTACAGAAGCTTCAAATCTAGGTGTTCCTTATGGAACAACTGAAAAACAAGCAGCCACAATGGGTATTGTCCCAAAGTCAGTTTTAAATCCACAAGATAAAATTGACCAAGAATTTAAAATGTCTAAGCAAGTTGATAGCTCAGTTAAAGAATCAAAGAAATCTCAGGGTCAAGTCAGACTAATGAATACATCTATTGAACAAGCTAGAATAGCTGAAGCAAATGGAGAAAGTTTAGGCGCAGCTTCTCAAGGTATACTGGTTACATTCCAAAAGATATTAGACCCAACATCAGTTGTGAGAGAAAGTGAATATGCACGTTCTGCAGAAGGATTATCTATTATGAGTCAGTTGGAAGGTAAATATCAACAACTAAAACAAGGTGGTGCTGGAGTTACTATAAAAGAATTAGAAACTTTTGTTTCTTTGGGACAAGAACTTTTAGGTAATTATAACCAAGAGCAAGTAGATACTTTAAGAAGGACAAGAACCCAGGCAGACAGTTGGGGGCTAAAGTTAGAAAATATTATAACTCCTGAAGCACAAGGATTATTAAAAGAATATGACAGAGGGAAATTGCAAGATTATTATTCTAGCCATCCATCAGACCAAAATGTTATAGACCGAATAATTACAGAAAATCCACAGTTAGATGATTATGATGTTTTAAAGATACTTGGCTCAGGTTTTAGTTCACCCCTGAGTATGGGCGAAAACGGCTCAGAAGTTTCAAAGATTGCTTCAGCAATAGGACAGTTTGAAAGTGGTGGAAATTATAAAGCTATTGGTCCAGTTACTTCTAGTGGTGATAAAGCCTACGGTAAATACCAGATAATGGGTAATAATATCCCAAGTTGGAGTAAAGAAGCCCTGGGAAGAAGTATTACAGTTCAAGAGTTTTTAAATAACTCACAAATACAAGACGCTATTGCTGAATATAAGATGGGTAAATATTATCAACAGTATGGAGATATAGGAAGTGTGGCGACAGCTTGGTTTGCTGGTCCAGGTGCAGTTGGGAAAAACTCACAGGCTAAAGATGTAATAGGAACTAGCGTACCTAGTTATGTTAAAAACGTAATAGCTAACTATAATAAAATTTCTTAATATGACTATAACAGCAAAACAAATACAAGAACTACGAAACAAATATAATGTTGGTAGTTTTGAGCAAGTAGAATCAAACCCACAAGATATAGCTAATCAAAGAATAAATAGTTTAAAGGCTGGTTCTTATGCTCCTACAACTCCTGAAGTCACTAGGTTTTCTGCTAGTTCACCTTCGGTTACACCACAAAAACAAGAAAAAGGTTTTTTAGAAAAGGCTAGTGATTTAGCAGAAAATACTCTAGGTAAGGCTTCTGACTTTTTATTTGGTTCTACTGGTAAAGCAGTCGGTGGGTTGGCAACAAGTGCGATAGGTTCAGCCACTGCGTTAGCGGGAAAAGAAAAGTTGGGTAGCAGGCTAGAAGAAATAGGAGCTGAAGCTATAACACCAGGAAACGTAGCTTTCGCAGCTTTAGAACTTTATCCTGGCGGTGGATTTTTAAGTAAGGCTTTAAAGAAAATACCTGGAGGGGCTAAGTTGATTTCAAAATTAGATGATGTTTTAAAAATACTTCCAAAGAGTCAACAGTCTAAGGCAGTTAAACTTTATACAGAAGCGTTAGCACCTACTACTAAAGAAACAAAAGCCATTGCTAAAAAAGTAATCCCTGGTTTAATAGAAAAAGGAGAGAAAGCTGGGGTTTTGTCTGGTATTTCAAAAATTGGTGCGAAAGCAAAATCAGAAATAGTCAAGTTTGGATCAAAAATAGATGATGTTATAGAATTATTACCAAAAGATAAACGTGTTAAATTACAGCCAGTTTTAAAAGCCATAGATGATTGGGGAAAGCGATATATTGTAGATGATGTAGTTGTAAATGAAAAAGCAGTCGGGTTGGCCGACAACTTAGCTGATATGTTTAAAAAATTTGGTGGAGATTTAGATGTGGGAAATGTTAGAAGAGTAAGACAGGTCTTAGACGAAGCTATTAGCCAAGGTAAAGGGTTCACAGCCGACACAATTACTAAGTTAGACGTGAGTCTAAAGAAGAAAGCCGCCGATGCGTTACGAGGAGAATTAGCTCAGGAAGTACCTGAGCTGGCTAAGTTAAACAAGCAGTTTAGCTTTTGGCGAGGTGTAGATGATGTAGTCTCTGAGACTCTTAAAAGAAAGGCTTCACAGACAAGTTTAATTAGAAAAGGTGTTGGTGCAAGTATAGGAGCTAAGATTGGTTCATTTTTTGGTATGGGTGGAACTGCGACAGGTGCGGTAGTTGGTAGTAAAGTTAGTGAAGCCCTAGGTTCAGCTGCCTGGAAGACCAGAAACGCAGTTTGGAGAAACAATTTCGCAAAAGCTGTTGTGGCTGGTCAAACAGAAAAAGTCTTGTTGATGATGAAAACACTTGGTGTTGTCACTAAAAATGAGATTGACGAATTATTGAAGAAATAAATCACCAATTATAATTCCCATTATAGCCCAGAAGATTATATACATATACTTAATTACTACCATAAATAAACCTATTTGTCAATTATGCTAACAGAAAAGCAAAAACTAGCACTAGAGGACATTGACCTTATAGAGAGGCTCGATAAAGACGAGAAGGCTGTTTTGTTCGCTCATATTAAAGAGAACAAAAAGGATTTTACTGAGCTTATATCTCAAATAGAAGAACTAAAACTAGACCTAGAAAACTCTATAAATGATATTGAATTATTAGATGGTAAGCAAGGTGAAAAGGGTGATAAGGGTGACAAGGGCGATACTGGTGAACAAGGCCCACAGGGAGCCACAGGAGCCTCTGGGAGAGATGGTAAAGATGGAGTTGATGGATTAGACGGTCAAGATGGTTTAGATGGCTTAGATGGGATTGACGGTAGAAATGGAAAAGATGGAAGCCCTGATACTGGTGAACAGATAGTAACTAAAATAAACGACCAGAAAACCCAGATAGATGCTTCTAAAATTAAGAACCTTCCACAACCAGTTATTAACAACATAGTAAGAGGTAGCGGAGTCGTAGGTTTAGAAACAATTAAACAAGACGGAATTACAAAGTCACAATCTACTAAATCTCTAAATTTTACTGGTTCAGTAGTAACTAAAGATAGTGACAATGTAACAGTATCAACTACTGCAAGTAGTGTACCAAATACCCCAGCAGGCGGTATATCATCTACAAATGTCCAGTCAGCTATCAATGAACTTGATACCGAAAAAACACCAATGGCAATCCACACAGATTCTAAAGAGCCGACTGGCTTTGTTAATCGCACTGATTCCTCTTGGACTTTTGTAGATGGAACTAGAAAATTAACAGTCACTACTGCTTCTAGTTATGATATATATTTTGCTGGTGTAAAACATACAATTACAACCTCTAAAGAAAAAGAGATTTCTAATGTAGATGGTACTCACTATGTATATTTTGATACTGACGATACTTTAAAAGAATATGTTAATCCAACAGAAGGTGAATTACTGACATTAATAACTCAAAAATGTCTCGTTGGAATTGTTTATTGGGACGCTACAAATAATGTTGGAGTGTATGTAGGAGAAGAAAGACACGGCATAGAAATGGACGGAATAACTCATTATTATTTACACAATACTCGTGGTTTGCAATATGTGTCTGGTCTTGGTTTAGGAGACTTTGTTATAGGCAATGGTTCACTAGACACCCACGCTCAATTCAGTGTAGCAACTGGTACGATAGCTGATGAAGATATTGGATTAACTGTGGCCGATATAGCTTCCACAACAGGACTTCCTATTTTATACCGAGAAGGTGCTAATGGATATTGGAGGACAGTAACACAAGCAGGATTTTCTTGTTATCAAAATCCAGCAGGCACTACTAACCGTTTAATGTATAATCAGTTGACTGGTGGTTCTTGGACTACTACTGAAATTGGTGAAGGTGATTGTGTTCTTTACCATATCTTTGCTACAACAGGAAAAGTAAAACAGATGTACTCAATAATGGGACAGAATGATTACACTACTCTCCGCTTGGCTCGCTTAGGTGCTCAAACTGAAATATCTGCTCTTATACTTGGTGATTTGCCTGGGCCAGAAATACGCCCAATAGCCACGGTTATTTTTCAAACAGATAAAGATTACGGAAATACAATCAATGCTCGTGTAATAGAAGTTGATGGTTCAGGAACTGATGATTATGTTGATTGGAGAACAAGTGAACTTCCAAGAGGTGTAACCGCTTCTGACCACGGTTCATTGACTGGGCTTTTAGATGATGACCACACACAGTATTTAAGAACAGATGGCACTCGAAATGTGACTGGTGATTTAAGAGGTACAGAATTTATAGGGACTCGCTCGGCAACACTAACTCATAATGGTTCTGGGTTTGTTACTCAAAAGGCAATGACTGGTGGCTTAACTTGGGTTTATACTAGAGATGCTAATAATTTTATAACATCTAAAACAGATGGAACAAACACCTGGACTTATACCAGGGATGCAAATAATTTAGTAACAGCCGTTACAGTAACATAAAAATATGGCAGATTTAGAATCTATAGAAAAAGCACCTATATTTAATTTCAGTACAGTCGAAGTAGACCAAATGGTAGATGAAGCTCTTTTAGAAAAAGAGAACATTCTACAAAACGAGTATTTTCACATCTTAATTGAAAAGGGAGTAGTTATGGAAACTCCAAACGGAACAGAAACAAAGAAGATTCCTATTTTTGATAGCGTTGACTGCGATGCACAAGACATTGAAAAACTAATTAAAAAATTAAAAGAGTAATATGGCTGACCGAATCTGCTCATCTGATATGACCTATTCTACTAGTTTGATGGACACGGTAACTAATACACCAACCATTCATGCTAGTACGGAGATAACCATATCTACAACGCCACTATACACAGCAACTTATACTGCAACAGCAGGTGGTGAGGCTGTTAATGGTTGTATGATTTACAAATCAGACTATGGTGCTAATGGTTCAATTACTATTACTCATCAAGAGGATAGCGGAGCAGGTTTTGCTGATACTTCTGCAACAGCAACCATAGCTTCTAATTTAATGCCAGATGATGGATTTGTTTATTTCAGATTTGCAGTTCCTTTTATTTACACGACTTCTACCGCAAGTAAACAAAGATTTAAAATAGTATCAGACGCTAGTTCTGGTAAAGCATCTGCGGATAGTGGAGGTTCAAATATAGCTTTTTGGGCTACTGAAGATACAACTGGTGTGCCTGCAAATACTGATAATATTTATGTTATCAATCAAAATAGAACTGGTACAGCAACTTTAACAATGGATGGAACTATTACACTTGGGTCAGGTACTAACACTGTTCTTGCTTACCAAAGACAAGCAGGAAATGCTATTACAATATGTAATGGCGGAATTATAGACCACGATACAGTTGCTGATGTAACAATAAATTGTAAGGGTAATATTGTAATATATAATGGTGGTTCACAACTTACAGCCACCAGTGGTACTCACTTACCAGATGCTAGAACAGTTAAATATATATTTGTAGAGAACGGAGTTCCTTGTAATTATGGTATTTATTATCAAGACGGTTCTATCACAGGAAACTATGGTCGTGAGATTGCTATATGGACTACTGAACTTGCTTCGGGTGTTGGAACTGCTGTTAGTCCGCTAGTTACAGCTGACGCTGGTGATTGGCTAGTCGGAGACAAGATTGTGGTTTATGCAACTTCTGATAACGGAACTAATTATAGCGAGAGCGAAATAAAACGTATAATAACTAAAAACTCTTCTACTTCTTATGTTCTTGCTGATACTGTTGGAGGAGCTGAGAGTGCTTTTACTTATGCTCACGCCGCTGGTGCAACGGTTGTAAACGTAACAAGAAATATAATCTTTACTACGGATAATACTACGGATAGTTTCTACTTGCGGAATGGCTCACTTACAGAAGCCAATATAATGAATAATTGGTGTGAATTTAATACTGTTGGTTATTCTGGAAAATCTTTTGCTGGTGGAATATATATTGGCTGGACTACTAATTGTGTAGGAAACTTTGACCATTGTACTGTTACAAATTCGCTGTATCAAGGTTTTATCTTCAGATCGAATAATATAGAACAAACCGTTGAAGGTCCGATTGTATATAATAGTGCTAATCTAACTTCTGCTTCTGGTTCTTCTATTTATAACTCTGCTGCATCAGGAAAAACTATAAACGATTATCATTGTGTGAATGTTGATAGGTCTGCGTTGCAATGTGACGGTGGTAATACGATTATTTTTAATGATGGAAGATTTAATTGTGTAAATAAAGATGGTGGTTCTGCTTCTGCTGGTTTGTATTTGACTGGTGGAACTGGAATTGTATGGAACGATTGTGAGTGGAACGCATCAAGATACCCTCTATCACTTGGAGTAGCTGAAATGGAATTTAATGATTGCTCCGCAGGAAATAAAGGAAGTAATAATTACGATGTATATATCTACACTGGAATGTATAATATATCTAAATTTAATAATTTTATTTCTAACGACGGACTTGGTTTAGTTGGCTATGAAAATATGGCGGAAGGTTCTTTAGTATCTTTTGATACTTTTAATGAGGTTACAAATAATCACATTTGGTACACACCTAGAGGTATTGGGCGTTCAACTGGTGCTAGTCTTGATGATACAACTGTCAGAACTGCTGGCACTTTAAATGTTCGTATTGAACCAGAAGATGCTACTAACGGATTTATTTGGAAATACGATATACTTGCTCGACCTGGGGCTTTAGTCCCTGCTACTGGTTTTATATATGGGAACGCAGCCTTCGTTGGTTCAGGTGATGCCTCTGCGAAAGTAGAATTATCTTTTAACAATTTCAAAACTGTTGTTGACTCTCAAACAATGACCTTGACTACTGATAGTGCTTCCAATGACGCAGCTTACTCAGTATCTGCGGTATATACTGGGACAGTTAATAAGTATGCAACTGTAAGAATAACAGCTAAAACAACAACTTCTGATGCCTATGCTTATGTAGCAGATATATTTAATGGAACTAATAATATTACTAATCTACTTACTTGGAAAGATGGTCAACCTTCTAAGATTATGTTTGAGCAATTAGGTGATTCACAGGCAACTGCTAATGCTGTATGGGGTATTGAAACAAGTACCTTATCTACAGACGGAACTACTGGTAAAGCTTTAGCCGATGTTGAAGTAGAAACTAAAAACTTTTTAACTCAATAATATGACACCAGAGACGCAACTAGAATCTAATATAATAGATGGTTTGTTTGGTAAGCTTGTGACTGCCGATGTTTTTAAACACACTTCACCTAGTGAGGTAACCAAAGAATTTATGGAAGAGCAAAAAACAATTAACCACAACGTCCTGTCTTTGGTTACTAAGATTGATAAGGACTTAGCTTTAATGGCTAAGGATATTGATGCTATACACGCACAAACTAAACGAACTAATGGTCGTGTAACAAACTTGGAAGGGACTCGTGTTGAGTATGGGGAGATGTGGGAGACACAAAAAAATGACCAAGAGTTCTTTCATGGCAAGAGAAGAGACCTTATATGGAAAATTGGTCTCGGTGCACTTCTATTAATTATAGGCGTTGAAAAAATAACTAACTTAATTAATTAATATGCCTAAATTTCGTTGCCCAATTCACAAAAACTTTATTGAGAAACGAAGCTATGACAATAGTGAATCCTTGTGTCGCTTAACTCAATACTTCGGTCAGAATAAGAATGCTTTATTTTATGGTCCAAACGGTCACGAAGCTTGGGATCTGAAAACAATAGGGGACTATAAATGGAAACAAAGCTATGGTGATTTTGTAAAAGTGCCTAGAACAGATTTAGAAAAGAAAGGGCGTATACCTTTAGTAGCTTGTTTTGGGGGTCTTTTAACTCCAGTTTTGCAGAAGAATAAACAACTAAATGGTTGGGGGCTTTATTTGACGGCAGACCCAGAAAAGAATGTGCAGTACAGGGCATTGTATTGGCATATAGAGAGTCTTTGGGATAGTGTTGGTGGTTTTAAAGGTATTGTAAAAATGTTGCTTAGACGGCAACGTGTGCGTGCTGGGGCTATGATAGCTATCGCAGGTAACAACGGGCTAAGTACAGGCCCACACTTACACTTTGAAATACAAAAAAGAGATTTATTAAACGGTAAATGGTCTAAATGGGTCAAGCAAGACCCTAGAGGACTACTAACCGATATTAAATATAGTAGATAATATGCCAACAAGAGAAACAATAAAGAGAGCCTTACAAAGGGCTTTGTGGGCTGTGGTTTTAGGCGCTGGTTCTGCATTTGCAGCACTTCCAGTCAACCTAGAAGAGCCAAAGAAGTATATGGTCGTATTAGCTTTTGCGTTAGCAACTGGTGCATTGATGGGGTTGCAGAAACTTATCTCAGGGTATGTAAAATACGACTATAAAAAATAGTGATTACTGCTCTCCTATCCGTTCATAGACGGGCAATGTCGCAGTCTTATGCAGTTAGGAAGGTAATCTTTTCACCCTGCCCCTAGTCCCCTTTATGAGGGGTTATGCTGGGGGCAGGTATGAAAAAAGAACCTTAATCGGTTCTTTTTATTTCCTACAAGTTTTTAGGCCTCTTCCAAACACTCCCGACACCATTCAGAAGTATTGTTATCCTTTAATTTTCCACAATTAGAACAGAGTTTTCCACTCTTTATTCCTTCCAGCACTTCTCCCCTTACCCTATCTTCTGTTTCTTTTATGATTTCAACTAGTCTTCTTTTAACTTCGCTTTTAGGCATCGGGATTACCTTAGTCACATCTCTAACAAAACGGTCTACTTTATCTTCAAAAGTTTCATCGTATTTTTCTAGTTTCATATTTATTTATTACTCCCTGTTAGGGGGTTATTTATTGTCTTATGAGTAAATCAAGAAATCTTTTAGCTCCATCATTTGATATTTTATGTATGTCTGTTTTGTCTCCTGCATCATCATAAGCATCTTGCATAGCAACAGCAATATTTGCCTGCCAAGAATAATAATAACTACCTTCTGACTTGTCTTTTCTAAGTTCTTCTATGAGTTTTTCTATCATACTATTTATTTATTACTCCCTGTTAGGGGTTAATTAGTTCCTTGGGGTCTGTATTTAAAGTCTCGACCCATAGATTTTAGTTTAGACACTCGCTCTAATTGATAACCCTGTAAGAGCGTCCAGGGAGATAAGGATCACCTCCTGCTAACGGCCGATTGCCGTTTATCTCACTTCTTCAGGGACTCCGCGATGATCCTCGCCCTCTCGGAGGGTTGGAGCTTCACGTTTCGTACCCTGCCACAGCACGAGCAGCAGACTTGGGCATGGCCTCCATGCTCTGAGCCTGCCACCATGTAGTGGACTTGGCTGGCGTTGTGGCACGGGCAGTAGAGGTGTCGCTCTCCTGGCCTGTACGTTTTCACTTCTCCTCCTTGACCTCGTTCCAGAGGGCGACCTCCATCGTGATGCTGAAGTTGGACTGGCAACCAGGGCAGTGCACTCGCACTTCGACGAAGTTGCCCTTCCAGACGATGGACAGCACCTTGTGCCACTCCAGCTTCCCGCACCGAGCGCAGTGTGCCTCGAGGAAGTAGTGGCCGTTCTTCTTCTTCAGCTTCATGGCTTGTCCTTCTCGAAGAGGTAGATGGTGTAGGTGTAGTTGTGGCCCTCGTGACAAGTGACGTGGATGTCAACAGTCCTGTCCTTCAGGTCAACGTACCTCAGAGTGTGCGTGTTCTCACCCCCGCAATCCTTGCAGTGGGCGCAGAACCTCAGCGCTGTCTCATCGTCCATTGTCCTTCCTCTTCCGCTGGTTTCCCTTCGGGGGTTCTTCAGCATCAGGGTTGACGAACCGCTTGCCACTCGGTCTGTTTCTCCAGCAGGAGGACTTGGTGTAGTCGCAGCCGTTTTCCAAGCACTCAGAGCAGATTGCCGCCACGTGGATTTCCACGAAGTCAGACAGTCCGTCATCCTTCTCGGTGACCTGGATGACTCGGGAGCAACCGCATCTCGCTGTGTATCTCTTCACGGTCCCTCCTATTCGTCGTCCCAAGGTTTGGCGTTGAATCCGTACTCCATCGTACTCTCCAGCCACTGAGGCAGGTAGTACAACCACACAAAGAACTCTTTGATGCGCTTCATAGTAGCCTCCTGTATTCAACAACCCAATTTGAGTTGCTGAGACAGGTAACTAATTTAAGATGTATACTTTTTTGTTTCTAATTCCCCACCTAACAGCGTCATCATAACCTTTCATTGCTATATCTATTCTATTCTGATACTTACGAGAGGTTCTGTCTTCTACTCTACAGAATCCTAAGTCTTCTATATAAATTATTGTCCCTAAAGATACTTGGTTATAAGCGCATATGAGTTCACCACGGTCTAGAGCTTCACAGAGATTATAACCACTAGCTGTAATATAAGGAGTGCTATCACACTGGGCCTCAACAGGATTATAAGCCGTCACTTGGGCTGTGAGTATTATTAATGGTAGAAGCCAAAACATATTATCTAGTTAAAACCGCATAAGTAATTATAGTAGCTAAAGCGAGTACAATAAATCCTATTGATAACCAGCCAGGCTCTCCGTAGTCTTGTGGGGGTTTATGTTTGTTCATACTTCATTAATTACAGCATTGATAGCCTGCAGTTGTTTTTCCCCTGGGGTCACTCTTGCTACCCTTAGTAAAGCGTTCTCCTCAACAAATAACTCAAGAAGCTTCAGCAGTTCTTTTTTAGTCATTTTTTCTACTTCCTTTCCCTTATATTTTCCTATGCTCATATATTCTCTATTATATCCTTATAATACTTTTGGCTTTCTTTATCACTTTCATCTTTTTGATCAGACTCAAACTCTCTTAAATTAAGCTCCTCGTTAATTAAATACTCTTGCTGTTCTAAGAATTGTTGGCTACTTTTCATAAGGTTTTATTTTAAGTTTAACTGGTTGATAACCGTCAAATATCTGTTCAAAATAACCGCCAATGGTATATGCCCCGTTATAACCATGTTCTGTTCTTTCACCCACATAGCGACCATCTTTAGTCGTAGTCTTTAGCAGGATTAGTGTACCTGTAGCATCAAGAGCATACAACTGTTTTTCGTGTGAAATAATCTGTTTAAACTTCATAAGCAATTTATTAAGATTAAGACTAAGTATAACCCACCAAATAACGCTAGACCTTTTAATGTTTCCATAGGCTTCTTATTATTCTAAAAAGTTTATTAAGTTTTAGTTTTATGTCACCTATGAATAGATAACGCTCCTTCTTAGTCATATAATTATGTTACCTCCTTCTATCAAATTCTTCTTCCTTTTCCCTCCAAGCATCGCACTTGTTATCAAAGTCAGGGTCTTGTGTTGCTTTCTCATAGTCATCATTATAAATCTTCAAATCTTCAAACCCTGGTTGTGATGCAATTGTTTTGTTAAATACTTCTGATAGTTTTTCCATAATATTTATATTAGAGGGGACAATATATGCTCGTATAAAGTCCCCTAAATGTAAACTAGGTCTTACCCGTACCTAGTGAAAGGCCTGCCGAGATAAACGTAACGCTTTTTTGCCACTCATTGCAATATAGGCATAATCAGCTCGTTTATCCTAGCAGGGCTTTTGTTAATCTCTCTTCAAACTCTTTTCTTTGTTTATTGTTTGTACAAAGATGTTTTTTTAATTTTAGCATCTGTACAACCGTTATAGTTCCTCTATTGATTCGGTTCCAAGCATCGTGTCTTCCTTTTACTCCGATGATTTCTCCAAACTGCTTCAGTGTTAAGTTATGCTCCTTTCTTAGTTCTGTTAATAGTTCTTTCATATTTATTCTTATGTCTTATGTATATATAATACCACACATCTAGTAAACTGTCAAGTGTACAACTGTTAATAACTAATTATTAGTTTGTTCCAACTTAATCCCTCCTTCTCTTGTAAGTGTCTTTATTTTAAAAAGGCAATTCGTCATCTTTGTCTTTGTTTTGGATAGATTTATAGTTACTTAACTGATGTTTGGTTGGTATTTTGAACTGCGGGCCCCATTTGTTTTCAAAATCTGTGTCTAATATGATTTTATCACCAACTAACCACCCAGGATCAAACATTATAAAGCTCTCCATCATAGCCTCACGGTTATTTATGTCTAAAAATGTAATTTTTACAATGAATCCTTGTTTTGGTTGTCCTTGTCGACAGTATTTTTTAATAGTTGTGTCTATTTTGTAAATGAGTATTTCTTGTAACATATTTCTTCTATCATTTTTTCGGTGGCTGATTTACGTCCGCAAGTCTCCATCATAAGGACAAAGTCATCCACATCTACCCAATACATAATTTTTTGTCTTCGTTTTTGGTAAAACATTATGACAACATAGGCCTCAGAGTTACAAATTTGAAGTGCGTCGAAAGGTTTTTGAGATGGATCCATGTCACTCAGTTTTTTGTAAATGCAGGCATGCTTCGCTCTTAGAAGTGAAGGTATTTGCTGTGGTTGGAAAGATCTAAATGATAAGGATGTTTTTTTGTCGAGGTCGACAAGCTTTAACTCAAAGGCAGCTGTGTAGGAGTACTTATGTTCTCTTACCCACTTCGTGAAGATGCTTTGGAAATCTTTTTCTTTCATATTAAATTCCAATTACGCTCCTGGTAAACTTTCTTACGTTCCCAGTAGTGTCGTTTATAAATAGGGTTGCCGTAATCTACCAGGTCAATAATCTTCGGCTCTTTATCTCCGAACATGCGAAGAATACGGCCACATGACTGGGCGGTCAGCACGTCAGATTTCACTGAGGCGCCTAAAATGAGCGTATCAAGCGTTTTTATGTCAATTCCAGTACCGAGTAGCGAAAACGTACCAAATATGGCTGAGAAGGCAAATAGACCGCTTCTGATGCCTTCTATGATCATGGGTGTCTTCTTATCCTTAGCATCCATGAAGAATACGCCACTACCTTCTGCAAAATGCTCTCTAAACTTCTCATAATGTGCGACACGTTTTGTCAAGATGAGTGTTTTTCTACCTTCTAACATTTCACCCATGACAAGCGACTTGATTAGGCGGTTGCGGTTTTCGTCTTCCATCACTTTTTCTTCTAAGCGTTGGTATTCGAACTCGTTGTATGTACAGCCAGTGAAGATGGTTTCAACAGTGGGTTTGAGCATGTCCTGCTGATATTTTGCCACAATCTCACCTAGATAGAAGTGGATGGCCTCGGTCTTGCCGTCGTCTTTACTTCTTTTTGCTGTGGCGGTTACACCATACAAATACTTTGGGGATAATTGGTTTAACATTTCAATCCGCTTGTCAGACACCACACCATGCGCCTCATCACAGATAACCATACCAACATCTTTGAATCGGTGAATTACTCGTGGTAGGGACTGCCAAGTGGCTACGGTGATTTCTCGTATGTCAGTTTTGCCAGCAATAATTTCACCTGGGGTGTAGCCGTAGAATTTCTTACACTCAGACACCCATTGATTTAGGAGTTGTTTTTTATCCACAAGGATAAGGGTGTTTTGTTTTGTTTTGTAGACAAGTTCAAGACCCAATAAAGTTTTACCAGATCCCATGCTTGCCTCAACCACACCTTCACGGTGCTTGAGGAGTTCCCCTACGAGTCTTGTCTGGTGTTCTCGAAGAGGTAGGGTGCGTAGCATTTGGATGTAAACTTTGTTGCTTGTAGTCTTGTCAGTAATTTTTGGATCGATACCACGCTTGGTCAGGTAGGCTAGAAGCCGTCCATACGAACCACGTGGGATGATCATGCCGTCGGCTGTATGTTTGAAGTATTTAAAAGACTTCGGGCAAGCGTACAAAGCTCTTGTATTTCCCATCCGTTGCAACTTAGCAAACATGGGATTTGGGATAGTCAAAGCCTTCTCGATTTGCTCACGATCTACCGTTGAAAGACCCCCTATTAGAAGATTGTTTCCTTTGATTATAATCATAGCCAAACGGACAGCCACATTGCCCGCTTGATATAGTTACGATCTACATTTCTGGTACTACGTTCTCTTCTTGAACGACTGAAGTCTCGCCTTTGTATTCGTCAAGAACTTCTAACTTCATCTCACCTTGAGAAAAAACTGTGATCTGCTTGCTAGGATTGTAGCCTGCTTTCTTTGGAGGAATTTCAGCAACAAACTTAACACCAACGAATGTACCAAATTTGATCGCATTGAACTGGCCTAAATCTCGTCCACCTGGACCACCAAGTTTTAGGGGTGAACCATCCTCTTGAATTAGGGTGTAGATTGTCTGCATGCTCCCATCACCTTTTAGGGTGTTAGGTCTTTGTTCTTTGTCTACATATACACCTGTGTATGTTTTACCAACTTCGTCCCATTTTGCCCAGTTCTGTGTTACGACGTTTTCTTCGTCGAAAATGTTTTGTTCCTTAGCCATATTGATTTGACTTATGAGTCCTTATTTGGACCCTTTGTTTTTTCCACTGTTATGTGGCTTTAGTGGTTTAGCTACTATCAAAGCACTATAATATAAGTAGTCGCAATCGTATCCTGCTTGGTATTGAATTTCAGTCTCCATGTTGTCATAAGCTTCAACAGCCTGTCTTAGTTCTACTTCCATATTTATAAATTAAAATTAAGATTAATTATTTATTATCTAACGGGCTATTTGCCCATGTTTCTTTTAGTGAAAGTTTACCTATACTTTTGTATGTGTTTCGCAGTTCGTTAATATCCATCGGTGGTTTGTTAAAAGTGTTCCACGCTACTAGAAGCGGCCAGATTGTCCCTTCCCATAAGTATGGTGGAAAGATACTTAACAAGCCCCCAATTAAAGATGCGGCAGATCCATTGCGTTTTCCTTCTGGGACTCCCTTTATCAATTCTTTCCACTCTCCTCGGGCTTTGTCCATCTTTTTAAATTGGGACTTTGGGAAGTTTGCGTATTCTTCGTCTAAGGCAACTTCATATAAATTACCACTTTCATGAATCGACGGTGGGGCGACAACTAAACCACCATTGTTTCTTATGTCAACCCCAGGGAGGACACTGGCACAAGTATAAACATGGTCCGTGTACTTGTAGTAGTAGTGGAAGCCACCTGAACCAGTTTGTATGATGTGGGTTTTTGGCATTTTTAGTGTTTTAAGAGTCTCCAGACCTCCTGTGTCAACATCAAAATCAATAACTGTAAGCCCTGAAATTTCACCTGTTATCAAACCTATGTTTGAATCTGGCCACATTTTCCACCATCTTTTTATTTCCGCCTCGGTAGGTCTTCTTTTTTGAAACTCAGTCCAAAGAACCTTCGCAATCTTAGTTCTTGGGCTCAAAGGAACAACGGAGTAACCGTTGGCTATATATTGTAGGGCTTCTTTTAACATAGGAATATATCTTTTTCACATTTTAAAAACCAACCTGTTCTTTTTTTACTGCTAGACCCATCGTAAATGGTCCTCCGCACTGGTTCACCTATCTGTGCGGACAATTCAATGGTAAATTTTCTTCTACTAACGGGCTTTCTTCCTTCTTCCCCGCACCAATCTTTATAGGTTTTAAATAAGTCGGTTGTTGCTATAAAGTTTAGGAGTGGTTGTTCCCTGGTGGGTGGTGGTGGAATGGAATATATGTCTCGTAGGAAGTGGATAACTGACGATGCTGTTTCCTCAAATTGACCCATGGTTTTTTTTGATTGGCTGCTTATAGTAAAGATGAGATTATTAGACAGAAGGCGTTTCGCTCCCGCAAGCGCCCATCCGACAATAGCTGGTTTATTTTTTAATAGTTTAGCTTCTAAGTTTGGTATTCGTTCTTCTGAAGTGAAGAATCTATTGAAAGGAATGAAAACAAGCCTCTCCACAATACTTTTGTCTGCACTACTAAATCTAGGAATTTGGTTAGTAGTGAAAAGGAACTTGGTGCGGGGGGTGAAGTCAAATTGAGGTTGATATTTTTGTTGGGCGGTTATCCTATCACCTGCAACTAGACTTTTAAAAAGGTCGCTGCCAATATATTTAGACTCTTCTTCTGAACAGATGTTTACTTTTTTACCGACAAGCCCTGCAGTCGCAAATGGATTCTTAGACAGGACTTCTAGGCTCATGTGTGTTGTGTTTGGTTGGCCTAAGATGTCTGTCATAACCTTAGTAAAAACTCCTTTACCATTTCGCCCGTCGCCAATTAAAAAGAAAGCTTTGTGTGGCTCAATATTATCGAGTAGAAGCCACCCAGCCATCTCTTGCAAGGTCATGCAAAGTTTTTCATCGAAAGTCTTTTTATCTTCTTTGACAATAGAAGACCTGAGAAAATCGTTCCAATCTTGTGATTGTTGCTTAGTTTCCTCATACTTACAGTCTATGTTAAAGACAGAGAAGGTCGCTTTGCTTTTTTCCTCTAGCTCAAAAGTTTTTGTGTTTAAAACCCCGTCGTTAAATGTTATATATGGACTATCTAAGAATTCTAACCTTGTTTTTGCGTGCATGCCCATTTGATAGGTAATTGTTCGGGCCAAACTCTCGTCGTTAGCTCTGGAGATTTTGAAGTTGTCATCAATGAAGTTGAAGATGTCGTAATGTAAAATCTCTTTTTTTGACAGCTCATAGAAGCCAAGCTTTTCATTATATATATATAGTGAAATAGTTTCTTTTACATAAAGAAGGCGGTCGGCCAGCTCGAATCTCTCAATGAACTTCTTTGAGATCCTGTTGACATTAATGGGTTTCTGCGTGGGGGCTTCTTTCATAACCATTTTTTATACAAATAAAAAAGCACGAGAGTTTCCGACAACTGATAACACCAGCGGTCGTCGGTGGTCACCCACTCGACTCTCTCGTACTTTTTTCTTTGTAGAAATTGTATTCATGGGTGTTATTAGTGTCGGATATATCCATCATACCACAGTGTGAAGTTGTTGTCAAGAGGGTGTACTAGAAGTGGTCGGAAAAAAGTGTGGATATAACCTTGGATTTCAGAGGCCAAAAAATGTCCTTTGGACATTTTTTTTTGGTGTTTTTTGGAAAAGAGGAGTGTTCTTTTTTTTTGTTTTTTCGGAAAAAAGGCCAAAAGGACATGAATAAATGTCCAAAGGACATTTTTTTTTAAGTAAAATGTCCACTGTTTTTGGCTAAAACTACAGTAGAAATAGACGTAAGGACATAAAGACATGGTTTTTTTATAAACTTTAATATAATTATTATATATAAGGGAAAATATCAGTAGAACTTTTTGTTTTTTTGATGTCCTTTATGTCCTTAAGGTGTTTTTGTGAGTTGATTTTGGTCGTTTGACTTTGCTGTTTTTTAGTGGTATATTGTGTGTGTGATCATGAGTTGTTTCCTACCTCCAACGCATGAGGTTAATACTACTAGGACTGGTCAGTCACGACTTGCCTTTACCAGGAGTATCAATCTTTGGACGTAGGCAATAGCTTATGAAATGTAGCTGTTCAAAATTTATAAACCGTTATGGGAATAGGGAACTACGCCTTTGTTCTATTTGCTTTTACTACTACTTAAAGTCTAGAGGAATAGAACCCAAGAAACCCCATTACACTAACGTCCTTAGAAACCTTGACCTTATAGAAAAAGTAAGACAGAGACAACGACTAAGATTACTAGAAGCAGGAAACAAATATAAAGATACTCATAAAGGAAGAATGGCCATAACAGATTACGAGGATAAGTGTCGTTTTGTAACCCTACATAAACTTAGATTACCTAAGAGGGCACTTAACAAAAGCTGGACAGTTGAAAGATATTACAAATCCTTGACAAATGGAAAGAATAGGCGTATAGTTACAGTAGCTTAATCAAAACTATGGAGATATTGGGAAAAGACTTGTCGCTTTACCCTGCTATGGGACGCTTTTTTTAGCGTTTTTTTTAATATATTGGCTTTAGATGGGATGGATAGAAGTAACACTACAGGTACACCGACTTCTTAATGAACTCGGTTCCAAAGGCGAGATTTGTTACAAAGTCCATAAGCAAGACCCAATTATCTGTCTCGCCTAAAGTAAATAATATGTCAGGAAATCAATACCAAGCAGACCCAAGACAAGCAGAGTTCCTAAAGAATTACCTTAACCCTAAATCAAAGACTTTTAGTAATGCTTTACAAAGTGCTTTAAAGGCAGGATACAGTCAAGAATATTCTGAAAACATAACTAATCAAATGCCTGATTGGTTAGCGGAAAATCTTGGAAATGAAAAAATGTTAAATAAAGCTCTAAAAAACCTTAATAAAATACTTGATTTACCAATAGAAGAAAAAGAAAATTTAAAAGTAGTAGCAGATATAAGTAAGTTTGCAACTAGCAGATTAGGAAAAGATAAAGGTTGGTCTGATAGAACCGAACTAACAGGAGCAGATGGAAAAGATTTACCAACCCCAATACTAGGTTATGAAATTTCAGAGGACAACAGCGACAACAAAGATAATACAGCTAGATAAAAGAATTAGAGCAGTTTGTGGTGGTACATCAGCTAGTAAGACAATAAGTATTCTATTGTACCTTATAAATAGATGCCAGAGTGATAAAACTCCTACATTAACAAGCGTAGTATCAGAGAGTATTCCTCATTTGAAGCGTGGTGCTATAAGAGACTTCCGAAACATAATGGAGGGACATAACTATTGGAAGGATAGTAATTGGAATGTTCAAGACAGTACATACACTTTTGAGACTGGAAGTAAGCTGGAGTTCTTTTCAAGTGATAACGGTGATAAGTTAAGAGGTGCTAGACGTGATAGATTATTTATCAACGAAGCTAACAACGTAGCTAAAGATGCTTTTGACCAATTAGAGGTTCGTACTAAAGATTTTGTTTTCCTTGACTGGAATCCAACTAACGAGTTCTGGTTTTACACCGATGTAAAAGATGTTAGAAACGATGTAGATTTTATTACTTTAACTTATAAGGACAACGAAGCCTTAGATTTAGAGATAGTAAAGTCTATTGAACAAAGGAAGGGAAACAAACAATGGTGGCAAGTATACGGATTAGGACAGCTTGGCGAGGTTGAAGGTAAAGTTTATAAAGGTTGGCAGATTATTGATACTGTTCCACACGAAGCAAGATTAGAGAGGAGAGGACTAGACTTCGGGTATTCAAACGACCCAACAGCAATACTAGATATTTACTATCACAATGGAGGATTTATCTTAGATGAGAAATGTTACAAGAAAGGTCTAAGCAACAAACAAATAGCTGACTTATTAGTAAACTTTGAAGACATTCTCACAATAGCTGATAGTGCCGAGCCTAAGAGTATTGATGAGATAGCTAGTTATGGTATATCTATTATTCCAGCAGAGAAAGGCCCAGGTTCAGTCCTACAAGGTATACAGTTTGTGCAAGGGCTAAAGATTTCTGTTACTAAGAGAAGTATAAATTTAATTAAAGAGTACCGTAATTATCTTTGGAGAACTGACAAGGATGGCAAGATATTGAATGTTCCTGAAGATATTTTCAATCATTTAATGGATGCTTTAAGATATGGTTTCAGCTCTTATAGGTTAAAGAAAGACGTTAAGTTTATTAAACAATCACCTAATCCTATTTTAAGAATGTTAGGTAAAGACTTCATAAGCAAAGAGAATAAAACCTCTTACGAATAAATATGTTTAACATTTACGCACAATTAAACAAAGAGATACAAGAATACAACACCACAAGTGTTAAGTTAGCTTCTACTAACGACTCTAACGGCTTTGAGTTCTCACAGAAGGACACTTTGAATGTAATTGAGATGTACCACAACTCTAAGTTTGAGACTGGTTCTATTGATTCAGAAGGACAAAGGAAGTTCTTTTTAAATATAGTTAGGTTTAGACAAGAGGTAGCTGAAAAGCAGACAGATATTGACGTTAAAGACTTCTTGTTTGTACCTGAAGTAGACACTGACGAATATGGTGCTTTCTTTTTAACAAAGAAGTTTAGAGAGTGGGCTAAGAAAGAGGACTTTGGCAAGGTCATCAATGAACTTAACCACGATTACTCTAAGTTTGGTACTTGTGTAGCCAAGATTGTTGGTAACACTATTGAGAAAGTACCTTTGCTAACCCTAAAGAACCAGCAAGACGCTAAAGACTTGCAGACTGCTAAGTTTGTTATCCAAGAGCATAAGGATATGACCTTAGACGAGATTGAAGCCTACAAAGATTGGGATATAGAAGAAATGAATATAGGTTGGAATGATAAAGTAACAGTATTTGAACGCTATGGTAGAGTTCCTTTAAAATGGTTTAAGAAACAAAAGGATTTGCCTATTGAAGATGGAGATGAAAACAAATCTATTGACACAATGGCTATCATTTTACTCAATAAGGATGAGAAAAAGAAATATAAAGATGAAGGAAACTTACTGTTTGTTGAAAAGATAGATGTCAGACCTTTCAGAGAAGCACATTGGTCCAGAGTAGATGGGAGATGGTTAGGAGTTGGAGAGGTTGAAAAGAACTTTGAAAACCAAATCTTCCGTAATATGGTTTCTAATATGCGTCGTAGAGGTCTATTATGGGCTTCTAAGAAGATATTTCAATCAACTGACACTGAAGTAGCTCGTAACCTTGTAAAGAACGTTAAAGACGGTGAGGTATTAAAGATAATGCCTAACGGACAGATTAGTCAGGTCAATATGACCACACAAGGACTTAATGAATACGAAGCAGCTGCAAGAGAGA
>Ga0114918_10001127_pt1 | contig 23717 bp, 22 predicted proteins | sample LantaG_FD_87015 | JGI IMG/M metagenome (GOLD analysis project Ga0114918, IMG submission 87015) | Deep subsurface microbial communities from Baltic Sea to uncover new lineages of life (NeLLi) - Landsort_02402 metaG | ecosystem: Environmental > Aquatic > Marine > Oceanic > Sediment | place...
CGTGCGCTCCACCCCGGCGGGGCCCAGGGGCTCTGCGACACCGCGGCGGCCCTCGCGGGCGGGGCGTGGCGGCCGGGGTGGTGGGGGAGGGGGGGGGGGTGCTCCTGGTTTTTTTTTTTTTTTTGTTTGAAGAGGAAGAGGAAGAGGAGGTCGAGGTCGAGGTTGAGTGAGCAAAGAGCTCGATCGAGGACGAAGACAAAGCAAAAATGAAAAAACTCAATGCCCTCCAGCTCACCGGCGTCATGTCCTCTTCCGTCAGGCTCCGCACGCCCGTGCGGCACTCCAGGAGCGCTCGCCAGGTCTCGCGCGCTCCCAGCGCCGACAGAGGCGTGACTAGGCCGATGCCGGTGACGACGACGCGGCGACGCATCGGTCGGGCCCGACCGATCGAAATTTATTTAGTCGCTCTCGCGTGGAGCAGGTGCCTCGATTGTCTTTTCAAGCCCCTTTCGGTTGCACTAGAGTAATCAGACAGTTCGTGTGCTTCGACACCGCATTGTGGGAGATTGCTGAAAGGGGAAAGAGAGGGAGCAAACGAAGCTCTCGAAGTGGAGTCGATGAAAAAATGAAAAGTCGGGCTAGTTTTCCGTCCACTTATGAAAAAAAGAGAAAAAAACGACAACTTTTTTTTTGCCCAATCATGCTCCGCTTGTCGGCCGCGCTAGCGGCGCCTTGCCCACTTCCTCGGAGCCTGTCCTCCTCGTCGCAGAGGCCACATGTCGCACCAGTGTGGTCAGCATCCCAATCGCGACCGACAACAACCGTGCCGGCCCTCCCATCCGGCCTCGAGAAATGGCAAGCGCTCGCCGCCGACGATGCAACCTCGACCCCGACCTCCTCTTCTTCATACTTCGAGGCCCCGCCGCTGACTCAGGACCCCGACTACTTGTCCAACCTCGACGACCTCTGCACTCGAGCCCTCAGGGCCATGCTGAAGGGCGACGTGGATTCCCTGAAACCGGGAAGCACGTGGGCGGACGACGTCTCCGCTCTCGGCAACTACTGCGTCTCGTCGCAGCAGCCGCCGCACGTCGACGGCGCCCGCTTCGCCTTTTTCTTGTTGGAGATCGCAGCCAACCGCTGGCCGCAAGAGGCCGACGACCTGGTCGGAGTCTACAAGCAGGCCTCGGAGAAGATCCACGGCCTGCTGGAGAACAGCGGGTGGAGGCTGGCTCTGAAGGGCGAGAAGGAGGACGACACGGGGGTGGCCGGAGGGTACGAGGAGGTCCTGGAGGAGATCGAGCGCTCTGGCGAGAAGAAGGAGGGAGAGTAGCGTGTTTTTTGTAATTTCAGTTTGGTCCCCCGACTTTTGATAGAAGAAAAAGAAAAAGAGAGAGGAAACGGGAGGAGAGAAAGTCGGGGATGGAGGAAGAAGAAGCGAGAGAAAAAGAGAAAAAACCCGAGTTTTTTGCTCGTCTCCTTCTTCTTTCCGCATTTTCCGCTTTCTCTCTCTTCGTCGCTTCGCCCTCAGCCCTTCTTCTTCTCTCAATGCAAGATGTGTGTGTATGTGTCTAGAATCAATTTCGTTGTTTAACAAAGGAAAAAAGCAAAAGCAAAGCAAGTTGTTTTTTTCTACTCTTCTTCTTCTTCTTCAACCTCTTCCTCCTCCTCCTCTTCCGCATCTCCTCCTCCCGCTCGCGCCCTCGCCAGCGCCAGCTCCTCGGCGCTCGGCTCCAGCTTCGTCTTTGCCATCTCCGACCACCTCACACCGAGCCCCTCCTCGGCTTCTTTCGCCGCGTCGCTCGCCACCCTCACCATCTCGCAGATCTCCTCGTAGGACAAACCGCAAGAGACCGCGGCGACGATCGCGTCCTTGGTCGGCTCGCGCGCCTCCTCGCGCATGCGCTCGCGCAGGGCCTCCCTGTCAGACTGCGGCATGGCCCTGAACTGCTGGTGGAGCTCTTCGGTGATCCTGTCGTGGAGGAGGACCTCCTCGGGTTCGAGACCGACGGGGGCGATGGTGATGGGCTCGGGGCGAGGGGTGGCGGCGTCGGCGTCGGGAGGAGAAGGTTGAGAAAAGGAAGAGGTCAACGACGGCAATGGCGCTTGCTCTTCGTCCTCGTTTTCGTCTTCGTTTCCCTCTCTCTCGGCACGCTTCTTCTTCTCCGCCTTCTCTTTGCCTCCGCCAAAGCCCTTGATGCTCGTGCGAGGCTTGGAAAACGGCGTTGACGCTTTCTTCTTCTGTTTCCTCTTCTCTTCTTCCTCCTTTTCTTTCTCCTTTGCGGCTGCTCTCCCCTCGGCCGTCGAGGTGCTGAAGACCAGAGAAGAGTCCGTCTCCGGCAGCGGGCCCGCGTCGGCCGCCGTCACGGCTTTGAGGTAGGCGTCAAGGTAATCTGTCTCTTCTTCTTCGGGTTTCGAAGAAGAAGGCTTGGAGTCGGAGACGAGGGCGTCGAGAAGAGTCGTCGTCGCTTCTTCTTCCTCTTCCTCTTCTTCGCTTTCTTCGATTTCGTCGTCGTCGTCTCTCTCAGCGCTCTCCGCCCCGACCTCGATCGATGCCTCCTCCTCCTCCTCCTCCTCCTCTTCGCCGTCCCCGACGATGTTGTCCCTCAGCGAGTCGAGCAGCGCGGGGCCGGCGGCGACGGCCTCTGCCTGCCAAGTGGGCATTTGAGCAGTTTCGGTCCCGGGAGGCGCCGCAGACGGCTCTGGCCTCCCCGCCGCCGCCGAGGCGTTCACGGTTTGGATCCTGCCCCCCGCGGCCCTCTCTGCAGCTCGGATGGCTTGCTCGACGTCGCTCAGGGGGTCGACGACGGCGGCAGTCGGAGGGGGAGGAGGAGGAGGAGCGGTGCTGTCGCTTGCCGTCGCCGTTGTCGCCGCTTGCCGCTGCCGCCGCTCTGCCCTCCCTCCTCCGCTTCCTCCTCCGCCTCCGCCGCCTCCGCCGAGGACCAGCAACTCCTGCTCCGCCGCGGCCTCGGCCAGCACCTCCCCTACCCTCTTGCTCGCCCAGCTCAGCTCGTCCGCCTCGGCCACGGCCATGCGCGGCAGTCCCGCCGACTCGAGCGCGTCGAGGGCCAGAGCCTGGTCTCGGGGGGACAGCCCGCCGAAGAGCGCGGCGCGGATCGGCGCGCCGCTCGAAAACGCCGGCGGCGGCCGAGAATTTCGTCCTCCGTCTTCGTCATTGCTGTCGCTCCCCCCCCGAGGCAGGGCCCAGTCGGGCTCGCGCAGCCCCCCTCCCAGGATCGCGTCCCTCACCGTTAATGATAACGCGTCGACGTCTTCGGCGGGAAGCACGGCGACGTCGGAGAAGCCAGCGCCGTCCAGCAGGGCCCGGCAGGCGGCGGCCTCGCCCTCCAAGAAGCCGGCGAGCACGATCGAGCGCGGCCCCGCGGCGGGTTCTTCTTCGAGATCGTCGCCCAGGTCGTCGAAGGCCTCTCGCTCGAGCTCGTCTTGGGGAATGAAGGCGAGGGAGTCCTCGTCGTAGGCATCGTCGAGTTCATTGTCGTCGTCGTCGAGTTCATCGTCGATTTCGGCGTCGTGGACGTTGTTTTCGGGGTTGAAGTTTTCTTCGACGGCGGCGGCAGTGGCGGCCGTCGCAAAGCTGTCGACGATGCCGCTGCCGCCGCTGATGCCGCCGCTGCCGTCAAACGCGCGATGCCTCCTGCCGCCCAGCCTCCTGTCCCTGCGCTGCTGCGCGCGCAGGAGCGTGCTCCAGGACGGTGCTCGAGGCTCGTGCGAGCTCGGGAGCACGCTGCGAGGGGTGAGAGCCCCGCGCGAGAGGTTGATTCGGAGCATTTTTTTTTGAAGCAGATCGAAGGAGAGGCCAGCAATCTTGCTGGCCCGAAACTGTGAAATCGGTGAGTTTTTCCCCTTTTTTTTTTTTTTTTTTCAACCGCGACCCTCGACGACCTCTTCTCGCTCTCTTCTAGTTTCCCGCAGTAGCTTTTCTTGTTTTTTTTACACACGCGCATACAAGTTCGATTTTTAATTATATCCAAAGGAACAAGAAAGAGAGAAAGGAAGAAAAAGTAAAGGGAAATTTGATAAAGTAGCTCGTTCTCATTGTCGCTGTTGGTTAACTAGCAGCTCGGCCTCGAGAGCCGCCACGCGCCGCCGCAGCCTCCCGGCCTCCTCGTCGTTGCTCGGCCCCGACTGCAATTGCTGCTGCTGTTGTTGTTGTTGAACCGCAGCAGCAGCGCTGTCAGCAGCAGCTCTGCTCGCCTTCTCCTCTGCGCGCTTCTGCCTCATCCTCCGCGCCGACAGCCGGTTCGTCACCCGGCGGCGCAGCCTGCGGTACTCTTTTGGGGTGACAGCGAGCACGGAGCCGTCGTCGGCCTCGACCAGGACGGGGTCGACCCTGCGCTTGCGGCCCCGGCGGACCGGGGAGGAAGGTGGGCGAGGAGGTAGGGGAAGAGGGGGAAGGGGGAGGGCGGTTGCTGCTTCTTTGTCTTTGCCGGAAGAGCCCGCAAGCTGAGCAGCGGCAGCGGCAGCGGCAGCGGCAGCGGCAGCGGCAGCGGCAGCGGCAGCAGCAGCAGCAGCGGCAGCAGCGCTCGAGGAAGAGCTCAACACTCCCAAGATCGGCAGCGCGGGCTTCCTCTTGGCCGCGGCGCCGTGGTGAGGGGGCGGCGGCGCGAGCGAAAGCAAGCAAGCCTTGTTCTCGAGGTTGCTCCCGCTTCCGCCGCCTCCACTGAGAGTGGAGGCGGTGGAAGCAGCCGCAACCGCAGCAGCAGCGCTAGAGAGCGTTATCGGGATCCCTCTCAGACTCTCGTCTCCTCCTTCGAAGGAAAGCACGGCGGAGGCGTGGTGGTGGTGGTGGTGATGGTGGTGACTCGAGGGAGAGAGGCGGCGGGAAGGGGAAGGAGCGGTGGCGGCGGCGGCAGCGGCCCCGGCGGCAGCGGCGGCCGAATTCCCCGCCGCGGAGGTGAAGTCGTGGGAGAGCCTCAGCGTCACTCCCAGGGGCACGGGAAAGGAGAAGAAGCCCCCCTCCGCCGCCGTCGAGTCCCCTTCCCTCTGCTGCCCGCTGCTGGCCGCGGCGACGAGTGCTGCTGCGGCCGTTCTCCTCCGCTGCTGCTGCTGCTGCTGCTGCTGCGGTTCTCCTCTCACGACGACGACGCTCCTGCCGCCGACGCGGCTCTCCTCTCCTCCTCCGAGCACTCCCGTCGTCACCACGGCTCCACCGCGGCTGCCGCCACTGGAACCGCTCCCGTCGCTGCCGCTGTTGTAGAGGGAGGCCGGGAGCGACGGAGGGAAGGCAGGGAGGAGCTCTCGCTCGTAATTGTGTTGCTGGTGCTGCTCTGCTGCGTTCGTGCTCGCGTTACCGTTGCTGTAATTATAGCCAGATGAAACCAGCGCGGCGGCGGTGGCGGCGATCCCGGGAGAGGGCTCGACGAGCGAGAAGGGCGTGACGACGGCGGCGGCGGCGCTCCGGAGGGGGAGCGCAGGCTGGTGCTGCTGCCCCGCGCAGCCTCCTCCTCCGCTCCCTCCTCCTCCTCCGAAAAGGCTCGCGAGAGCCCCCTCGTCGTCGTCGTCGTCGTCTCTGTCGTCGTCTCCGTCGTCGTCGTCTCCGTCGTCGTCGTCTCCGTCGTCGTTGCCTTCTCCTTCCCCGCCGCCGTCTTCTCCGCCGCTCCTCTTCTTCATCGGCGGCAGCGAAGACAGGGGGATGGGCTCGAGCGACGCCGGGTGAATGGAGGGCAGGGAGGAGATGCAGCAGGCCGCGGTCGGGGGGAAGGGGAGAGGAGGGGGAGGCGGAGGAGGCGGAAGGAGCGAGGAAGGAAGAGAGCGAAGCGGCAGAGGCGGCGCGCCTTGTTGCTCCTCCTCGACCTCGACCTCCTCCCAGCAAGCCCCGCGCCGCAGCAGCAGCTGGGCCATGCCCTGTCCCTCCGGCTCTCTTTCTCCCGTCGAGAACGGGACTGTGGCGGCCTCCTCCTCCAGCGTGGTCTCGGAGCAAGAGGAAGAGTGCTGTGGCGGCGAGGAGGAGTAGAGGGAGGGGGCGAACTTGACCTTTTTCGGCTGTCGCTGCTGCTGCTGCTGCTGCTGCTCGCCGATGTTCTCCGCCGGCGAAGTCAAAGGAAGCTGGAGCAGATGCGGGAGTTCGGGAAGCGCTGAGCCCGCGTTCCACGCCCAGGACATCTGTTGAGTACGTAATTGATGAAATGATGCCGTTCGTGAGTGTGGATTGGGGAAAAGGGGCCTTCGGAGAGGGGGCGCTGGGAGGCAAAGAGAAGCGCCGATCGAAGCATTGGACTCGCGACCTCTCTCTCGCGACTCCGGCGGCGCTCTCCCTCTTCCCTTCCTCTCCCTCCCCGCGCTTCAGAACTCCCCGTCCCCCCACCATTTCCGCACCTAGATCCCGTAAAGGCTCTTGAGAATGGCTACAGCTGCAGCAGAGAAAGAGCGCGGAAGAGAGAGAATAGAAAGAGTTGTGAAACGGGCGGAAGAAAAGAGTTGAAAAAAAAAAACCCAGCATCGCTCGACGAGCGAGCGAGGGCGCGGCAACTGGCGCCGGAAAACGTTCGAAGGTCGGACCTTCGACCTCGACCCTTTCTTTCTTCCTCTCCTTCTCCCCCTTCTTCTTCTCTCTTCTTCCTCTTTCTCTTCCCGATTTCAATACAGGGGGGGACAAAAAGACAAGGCAATTTTTTACAACGCAAAACGTATACAAAGGCAGAGAGACAAGACAACGAGATTGGAACCGCGGAAAAAAAGGGAAAATAAAGCAAAGTGTCATAGCCGAGGTGACAAAGCAAAAACAAAAAAACCCTCAGCAACGAGCTTTTTCGACCTCCTCCGCAACGAACACCGCCGCTCCTCCTCCTCCTGCTCCTCTCCCCACCCTCCGCTCCTCCAGCGCCGCCAGCACCCTCCCCGCTGCCCTCCTCCTCGACCTGCTCAGGCTCTGCCCCGGAACCGGGCAGACGCCGGCGGCGGCCAGGGACGAGCCGGGGCTCCAGGAGATCAAGACAAGAAGAGCGCGGGCGCGCGAGTAGGCAGCAGCAGAAATCGAACTGTTCGAGCTCGCCTCTGCCTCGGCCCCGGCGCGCGCGTCGCCCAGTGCTACGGCGTAGGCGAGGTCCCACGGGTCGGGCAGGGCCACTTTCGTTTCCGAAGAGGAAGGAGACGAAGAAGAAGAAGAGGAGGAAGAAGAAGAAGCGGCGTTGCCGGCAACGACCCCAGCCCGCGCCGCGTCGGCCGCCGCGGCGTCGGCGAGCGCCGCAGAGGCCCCCGCCGCGGCCGCCCGGACCCCCTCTTCGGAGGCCAGAGGAGGAGCAGGAGCAGGAGGAGAAGAAGGAAAAGGCAAGTTGAAACCCTCGGCGTTGCCTGCGGTAATCGCTGCTGCTTCCGCTTCCGCGAGGCCCGAGGCAGCGCCAGAGGCGACGGCCGACAGCAGCTGCAGCGCCAGCAGCCGCAGCGACAGCGCCGCGGCGTGCCTTCCGCGGCGAGAGTGCTCGTCCGCGGACCAGGCAGCGGCGGAGGCGCCACGGAGAAGTAAAGAGGCCGAGGGGGCGTTCGGAGGCAGGGGATGCGCGGGAGGAGGGAGCCGGTGGAGGTGGAGGCGTTGGAGCGAAGGAGGAGAAGGAGGAGGAGTCGCGAGCGCCGTCGAAGGTTTCGGCAAAGCCGGCTGCGGCGGCTGCGGTGAGGAACGGGCCGAGGAGGAGGAGGCGGCGACAACCCGCGCCGCCGCCTTCGAGGCCGCGGAGGACCCGGCCCGCAGCAGGAGCCCCCCGGCGGCCGCTCCCAGCCTCGCTGCCCCGCCGGCGAAGGCCGCCAGCGACGAAGAAGAAGAGGCCGCCGCGGCAGCGGAGGTCCCGGGAGACGACGACGGCGAGGGGGAAAGCGACGACTTCCTGGTGCTGCTCCGTTCGCGGGCTGCTGCTGCAGCAAAGGGGCTCGCGACGACGGGCATTCTGCTCTCGCTGCCGCTGCCGCTGCCGCTGCCCGTGATGAGGGCGCCGTCGACGAAGACGTAGTCGCTCGCGTCGTCGAGGAGGCCCGACGAGGAGCTTGGGTTTTGCTTTCCGCTGCTTCCGCTTCCGCTTCCGCCTCCACTTCCACCTCTGCCGCTCCGGCTCCCTCCCGCTCCTGCTGCCGCTGCTGCCGCCCCTCGCATCGCCGCGTGCAGGTGGTAGATATGCTCCCTCGCGGGCCTGGGAGGCGGGGGCGGGAGCGGCGGCAGGGAGAGCAGGCTCGACTCGTGCTCTGGGGCGCGGCTGAGGAGCCCAGTGGGCAGCGTCGCGATTGCCGTAGAGGTCGACAATGACGGCGAAGAAGAAGATTGGAAGAAGGAGAAACTTTCCCTCTCTCTTTCTTTTTTCTTCCTTTCCGGCACCACCCCGGTCAGCCACTCGTGCTCGAAAAACTCCTCGAACGAGATCCGCGCCACGGGGTCCCTCCGCAGCAACCCCCTCAGCAGATCTTTCAATTGCGGGGAGCACGCGAGGGAGACGTCGGATGGAAGCGCCGCCTCGCGCCGCTCGATATCTTTCAGCAACGCGATGTGGTTGGCGCCTCCGAAGGGGGGAGTGCCGCTCACCATCTCGAACAGGATCGCGCCGACCGACCAGAGGTCCGCCTTGGCGTCGTAGCGGCGGTGCTGGAGGATCTCCGGCGCCATGTAGAGCGGGGAGCCACAGAGGGTGTCGGCGAGCGGGAGCGAAGGCTGCGAAGGTTGTTGGTTCGGGGAGGTCGAGGTCGTCGTCGAAGGCGGGCTTCCGACGAAAGCAGCGCTGGAGCTGCTGCTCCCCGCCGTTCCCAACGCCACCGCCGTTCCCGCTCCTCCTCCTCCCGCTCCTGTTCCTGCCGTGACGGCCTCGAGACAGCGCGCGAAGCCGAAATCCGCGATTTTGAGCACGAAGGGGCCCTGGCCGATGCTGTTTCCGTCGTCGTCGTCGTCGAGGGAGAGCGGCGAAGAAGAACTTTTCCCCTCAGCCGCCACCAAACGACGGCTAGACAGCAGCAGGTTGTGCGGCTTCAGGTCCCGGTGCACGCAGCTTCGCGACCACAGGTGCCTCAGACCGCTCGCCAGCTGCTTGAAAAGCCCCTTCGCCTCGATCTCACCCAGCCTCCCGCGCGGCCTCGACCTCAGAAGCGCGCTGAGGTCGCCCGCGTCGCAAAACTCCGACACCAAGAAAGTCCTCCCCGGGGGCCCCCTCTCCTCGACGACCTCGATCAGCTGCAGCACGTGCGGGCTGGCAGAGCAGGCCCTGAGCGTCGCGGCCTCGTTGGCCAGGGCCGAGCGGAGTTTTGGTGACAAAGCGTCGGTGAGGACTTCTTTGACCGCGACGACTTGGTTTTTCGAAACGTGAGAGGCGAGCCAGACGACGGCGAAGGAGCCCTGGCCTATCTTCCGCTCGAGGCGCCATTTGCTGGCGACGATCCGTTGCTGCTTCTGGGGAGGAGGAGGTGGTTGAGGCGGAGTCGGAGTCGGAGTCGCAGAGGTCGCAGAGGTCGAGGTCGAAGGAGGCCTGGAGAGAGGGTCGAGGTCGGGGGACGACGACGCTCGCTGCTCGCTCGCCTTGTCGTCGACGTCAAAGCTGCTCCTCAATGCTTCCCCTCCATCCGCGGCCGTGGACATCTCTTCCCCTGCGCTGCTCCTGTCTCTTGTCCTCCTCCTCGCGCTTCAGGGACGTCGACGCCTTCTGGCTGAGGAGGCTCGAGCGTCTCGGGGTGCCCCCGTCAGGACGACACCAGCGAGGCCCGGCGTCGTGGTGCGAGGGTTTTTTTGATAGATGAATCGACGAGCGTCGACAACGAGGAAAAAAAAATGAGGAAGAAAAAATCTCCGAAATCCAGACCTCGGCTCGCCTCTGCACCATCGAGCAAAGAAAAGAAAAGAAAGAGCTCATCCTTTTTTCCTCGCGCGTTCCTTGAGGCTGCTGAGCTCGTTTCGATCTTTTTTCTCCTGGGGAATTGCTCGAGCACTTTCGTTTCTCTCCCCTCACAAAAGGAAAGAGACCAAAACAGGAACCAAGAGGCCAGTGCTCGGCGCTAAGGAAGAAGAGCACCAATTCTCGAAAACTCGATGGCGCGGCAACGCCTCTCGCCGCTCTTCAACCTCTTTCTTTTCCTCTTCTTCGCCGCTTCCACCGCCTCTGCGGCCCGCAACCTCCCCCCAGCAGCGACCAGCGTAGAAGCAGGAAACGGAGGCTACGTCGTCGTCATCGATGCGGGTAGCACCGGAAGCAGAGCCCACGTCTACAGGTGGAAAGTCGACCCTCTTTCTTCGAGCCTTCTCCCCGAAATCACTCCCGCGGCCCCCTCTCTCAAGAGGGAGCCTGGCCTCTCCGTGACGCGACCCGAGGACGTCGCCAAGACCTTCAAGCCCCTGCTGGAGCACGCGGCCGCTCACGTGCCGAGTCAGCACCACTCGACGACGGACGTTTTAGTTCTTGCCACAGCGGGTCTTAGGGCGCTTCCCAGCAAAGAGGACCGCGACGCTCGGCTGCAGGCCGCGTCGGACGCCGTGGCGAGCTTATCGCCGTTCCCGAGGCCGAGGAGAGGGGCCGTGGCGACGCTGCGGGGCGTGGACGAGGGAGCGCTGGCGTGGGTGGCGGCGAACGCTGCAGCCGGGACGCTGATCGAAAGAGAAGGAGAAGAAAGAGAAGGAGGCGAAAAGGAAAAAGATGACGACTCTTCTTCTCCTTCCGAAGGCACAAGGAAAACCCTCGGGATCGCCGAGGTCGGGGGCACGAGCATGCAGGTGACCTTTGAGGTCGCGGGACCAGCAGCTAGCGGCAGCAGCGGGAAGGACGGAATCAACGAAGAAGGAGGAAACGACGAGCTCTCGTCTTCTTCGGCAGACCTCTTCCACCTCGAGCTCCCCAACGTCCACCCGCAGCCGAGGGGAAGCAAAAGGAAAGGCTCGACCACCTCATCAAAGACGCTCTTCCGGCTGTTCTCGAGGTCGTGGGAGGGGCTGGGGCACGAGGCGGCGAGGGCGACGACCGCCGCGGCTGTTTCCTCTCTTTCGTCATCGGAGTCTTCCTCCTCTTCTTCGGGCTCGAATGCTTCTCCTGCTGGCGACCCTTGCGTGCCCCCGGGAGCAGTCGTGCCGCTTCCCCCGGGAGTCGTCTCTGCATCAGCGGATCTACCCTCTTCCTCTCCTCCCCCTTCTGGCGTCGGCACCGGGGACTTCACCTCCTGCCGCCGCGCCGCCTCCGAGGCCCTCAGGCTGTCTTGCGCCCTTCGCCCCGACCACTGCCCTCTGCCTTCCGACGCTTCGTCCAGAACGAGACCCCCACCGTTGCTGTCCGGGATGCAGCTTCTGGGCATCGAGAACCTCAGGCACACCGCCAACGCGCTGGGTTTGCTGGCGGAGGGCGGTAAAGGAGGAGGCAGGCCGACTCTGAGGGAGATCGTCGAGGCAGGGAAGCGGATCTGCAGCGGCGGGAAGAAGCAAGAAGAAGAAAAGGAAGGCACCGGAAAGCCTCTTTCTCTCATGCCCGTCCTCAAGCCGGTCGAGGCCGCGAGGCACTGCTTCGGGGCCGCCTTCTCCGTCGCTCTCTTACACGACGCGTTCGGGATCGGGCTCGACGAGCGAGGGGTCGAGTTCAGCGGCTCCGTCGTTTCTGCTGCTTCGAGTTCGAGTTCGATTTCTTCGACTTCCTCGACTTCTTCTTCTTCTCTCCCGGCGAAAGAAGAACAGCAGCAACAAGCGCCCGAGCGCGTGACGCCCGAGTGGACCTCCGCCGCGGCCGCCCTCGCCGCCGCCGACGTCGTCGCCGCTGCCGGAAGAAACAACGCCAGAGGCAGCAAATTCAACGGAAAGAAGAGGACGACAAAACACAACGCTTCTCCGCTGCCCTTTGAGGCGCTCCTCCTGTCACCCGGGGAAACGACCCCCACGCGCTTCCTCTTCCACAGGAGGAGGCACCACCCACTGGCGCGCTTCTTCCTGGTCTGCGGGGTGTTCGCCACGGCGGCCGTCGCGGTGAGGTCGCTGGCGGAGCAGCAGCAGCAGCAGAATGCGAGGCAGCAAAGGGCGAAGAGGAGTTCGGCGGCAGGAGGAGGAGATTTCTCTCCTTCTTCTTCTTTCGTCGCTTCCGACACTCTGGGGTCCGGGGACGGGACTTCCCCTCATCGTGGTGGAGGAGGGGGCTCGAAGCTGAGCAAGCGAGGAGGAGCAACGGGGACCCTCGACCTCTCTGCCGAAGCGGCGGGTTCGGGTTCGCCGTCGTCATCGGCCGAAAACCCGTGAAAAAAGTTTCCGACTTTTTCTCTGATCTGTTTCTTTTCCTTTTTTTATCCGCATGCGTTTGTTCGTTCTGTACTTGGCAAGTTCACTGACTACACTTCAAAATAAATGAAAAAAAGATGTCGGTCGTTGGTTTTTCGTTCCTCTCTGGCTGTAAAAAAAAAAGATTCAAAATTGTTTTCTCAGAAAAAACAAATCAGTGCTGCTTCGAGAGCAACGAGGGCGTTGTTGCCGTTGTTGCCGCCGCAGCGGCAGGGACCAACGGCCGCTTCTTGTTCGCAAAGAGGCCCAGCGGGCGCAGTTTCTGCTGTTGCTGCTGAGAAGAAGCAGCGGGAGGCCTGCGCTGCTGCATCTGCAGGAGCTGCTGCTGCTGCTGCTGCTGCTGCTCCTGCTGCTGTCTCTCTTGCTGCCGCCTCCGCCTTGCTCTCCGAGCGACAAGAACGATGACGGCGGAAGCAGCAGAAGCAACTGAAACGCCCACCGCCGCAGCCCTTCTCCCTCCGCGCCTCCCCTCCCCCCTCCCGCGCACCCACGCCAGCAGCGCCGCGTCCCTCCCGTGCCACGAGGAACCGTGCAGGTGGGTGAACAGCGCGCCGCAGCCCGCCCCTGCGCCGTGGAGCCTGTTGCCGCCGCTGCCCCCGCTCGTCGTCGTCTTCCTTCTCTTCCGACGCTCGTCGCCGCTTCTCTCGTTTTCGCTTCCGCTTCCGTTGTCGTTGTCGACGCTCTCGCTCTCGCAAGCAGCGACAGCAGCTCCCGTCTTCTTCTTCTTCTCTCTGTACTTGCCGTACAGCCTCGTAGGCATGATCCACAGCTTCTCCCGCCTCTCGGTCCATCGCAGGGCGGTAATCGTCAGAAACATGGGTCCCGTCGAGAACATGACGCGGGCGTAGCCAGAGGCGAACAGCAACACGGAAGTGATTTTCTGCGCTCCGGCCGCGGAACGCAGGGCGAGCCCCAACAGCCCGCTCCCGGGAGCCGCCACGATCACGTCATTGGAGATGCCCGTGGGCCACGTCCGAGGCAGCACGATCTCCTTCTCGAGCAAGGAGAATTCGGGAGAGTCGATAGGCCGTTCGCACTGGACGTCGAGGTCGAGGTAGACGCCGCCGTGCAAGAACAGAACGGCGTAGCGAGAGATGTCCGCTCTCTGGACCGGGTTCAAATAGGAGTCGTAGGCCCTCAGGAGAGCTTGGGCAGAACGGGAGGGAGGAGAAGAAATTCCTCCGTCGAAGAGCTTCGAGGCGGCCTCTGCGACGACCGCCCGCAGCTCGCCGTCGTCCCAGAGCTTGACCTCCCACCCTCTTTCCCTTGGGTGCATTTCCGAGCAGCTCCTTCGGGCCTCGTCCCATTGGGGAGGGGTGGAGTGGGTCTTCCAGCTCTGGTGGATGATGCGCGGGACGATCTCCTTGGGGTCGGGGGTGGTAAAGGAAGAATCGGCAGCGGAAGAAGGAAGAGCGTTCGAAGCTTCTCTCGAGGCTTTCGACGACGCTCCGGCCTCGACAAACATGAAGGGGAGCTCGTGCGTCGCCGGGGGCTTCAGCAGCCTCGCGGACAGCCACCATGGCGCCGACAAGGTCGCTGCGAGGGCCGTGGCGACGAGGAGGAGCAGGGAGAGGAGGAGGAGGCGCCGGCGGCGCCTGGAGCGGAGGAGGCTCTCCTTGGCCGCGGCCGCGGCGGCGCCGAGCCGGCGCTTGACCGCCGCGACGGTCTCTGTTGTTCCGGCTTCCTCGTCGTTCTCTCCTTCTCCTTCTTCTTCTCCGTCGTCATCAAAGCGGATAGCTACTGATTTGGTGGTGCTGCTGCTGTCTAACGGATCGTAGAACTTCGTCGGAGGCGGTGGCGGAGGAGGAGGAGCAGCGTGGGAGGCGAAGAAGAGCCAGCGCGAGAGAGCAGCGGAGAAGGAGGTCGGAGGCGGTGCCATCGCCGTCGCCGCCGCAGTCGATGGCTCTCCTGCTGATGCTTCAAACTCTTTCGACGACGCCTCCCTGCGCCCTCCTCCCCCTTCACCGTCGCTCGAACCCCGCGACGACGACGCGTACGCCGAGTCCTCGTCGCCCGTGGCTGCGGAGCGCTCCCTCGGGCGGCGCTGCTGGCCTTGCTCGACGTCGCGGGCCATCGAGTTTTCTCAAAAGGAAGGAGCGGGAGTTTTCTTTTTCCTTCGCTTCGCAAAAGTCAATCTTTTGGCGCTCGTCGCGCGATGCCCCTCTGAGGGTGCCTCTGGTCTACTTCTTTCGCGGAGAGGGAAGCGTTCGACGGCCTCTTATCGGATCCGCGGGGAACCAATCGCAGTCGGGGCCGAGCAGGTCTGCAGAAGAGCGTTCCCGATGCGTCGCTGTTGTTACTTCGAGATCGACAAACGCAGCTTCGGCGTTGCCGCGAGTTATTTGTGAGCGCACCTCCTCCGTTCGCATGTCACTTTTTTCGTTTTTTCTTCTCTGCTTCTTCCTCTTCTTCCTTCTTTCCCTCGTCATCTCTCACACTCGCTTCAATGGGAGCAGACTGCTGCGGCGGAGGCCCTCCTCCTGCTGCCGATGTCGCTGCCGCTGACGACGCCGCAGCCGCAGCTGCCGCCGCGGTGGCCGGCCTCGCGGTGAACAGCAACCAATCCCCCTCCAAGGCGCAGAAGAAGGCCGCCGCCGCCGCCGCCGCCGCCAACGCGCGCCCGCACTCGGACTACGTCGCCGACCTGCAGGCCTTCCTGGCCAAGAGGATCGAGCTGTTCGAGCAGTACAGGAAGCGCGACGTGGACAAGGTAAAGAGGGAGAGAGAGAGAGAGAGAGAGAGAGAGAGAGAGAGAGAGAGAGAGAGAGAGAGAGAGAGAGAGAGAGAGAGACGGGAGAGAGAGAGAGAGAGAGCGAGACAGAGGAAGGGGGAAAGAAGAATGGCCGTCGATCAATCGATCAATCGATCAATGGATCAATCCAATGGCATCCTTCCGCGGCCCTTTTCGACCTACTTTTGGAGTCTTTTCAATCCTCTCGACCTGCAGGCGCCTAGCGGAGACATTTTCCTTACCCGTGACGCTTTCTAATCCGCCAAAACAAAACACGCGCATTCCAGGTCGAGGCCGCCAAGGCAGCCAACGTCGCCTGCAAGGTGACGCTCCCCGATGGCTCGCAGCGCGAGGCCGTCGCGGGCGTCACCACGCCGCACGACGTGGCGCTGGGCATCTCCAAGTCGCTGGCCAAGGACATCGTCGTGGCCAAGGTGAGTCGGGGACCGGAGAAGCAGGAAGAGAAAGGGAGAGAAGGGAGAGAGAAAGAGAGAAAGAGAGAGAGAAGCAAAGAAGGAAGCGGAGGGGGACTCGATTTCGTTTTCCTTTTCCGTTTTTCTTCAACCTCAACAACCTCACCTCTCTTTTCTCCACCACTACCAACTCCCAACCTAAACCAGGTCGACGGCAAGGACTGGGACCTCGCCCGCCCCTTAGAATCAGACTGCGCCCTCGAGCTCTTCAAGTTCGACTCGGACGAGGGGAAGCACGCCTTCTGGCACTCCTCCGCCCACGTTTTGGGTGAAGCCCTCGAGCAGACTTTCGGGGTCAAGCTGACGATCGGTCCGGCTGTCGCCGAGGGCTTCTACTACGACTGCTTCATGGAAGGGAACAGGTCCCTGTCCGACGCAGACTTTCCTCTCCTGGACAAGGCCGTGCAAAAGATCACCGGCGAGAAGCAGAAATTCGAGAGGGCCGTCGTGTCGCGCGAGGAGGCCCTCGGCATGTTCCGCGAGAACAAGTTCAAGGTCGAGCTGATCGAGGGGCTTCCCGCAGACTCCGAGATCACTCTCTACCGCTGTGGCCCCATGGTCGACCTCTGCACGGGCCCCCACCTGCCCAACACGGGCTACCTCAAGGCCGCGAAAGTCACCAGCGCGTCGTGCGCCTTCTGGAGGGCAGACGCCAACAAGGAAGCGCTGCAGAGGGTTTATGGGATCACCTTCCCGGAAAAGGCCCAGTTAGCCGAGTACGAGCACCGCCGCGCCGAGGCCGAGAAGCGCGACCACCGCAGGGTGGCCACGGCCCAGGACCTGGTGCTGTGGCACCCGCTGTCCCCCGGCTCGGCCTTCATGATGCCCGCGGGAGCCCGGGTGTACAACTCCCTCATAAACTTCATGCGCGAGCTCTACTGGGAGCACGAGTTCGACGAGGTTGTCACCCCAAACCTCTACAACTTCGAGCTGTGGAACACGAGCGGGCACGCGGCGCACTACAAGGACAACATGTTCTGCGTCGAGGTGGAGAAGCAGGTAAGGAAGATGGAGAATGACTTTTTTTTTTTTTTTTAAAGACTTTTTTTTTTCTTTCTTTCGACCTCTCGACCTCGACGCTCAAAAAAGAAAAACAAAAAACAAATCCAAAAACTCTTCCAACCCCAACAGGAATTCGGCCTCAAGCCCATGAACTGCCCGGGCCACTGCCTCCTCTTCGCCTCCCGCGCCCGCTCCTACCGCGACCTCCCTCTGCGCATGGCCGACTTTGGCGTGCTGCACCGCAACGAGTTTTCGGGAGCTCTCTCCGGATTAACCCGGGTCAGAAGGTTCCAGCAGGACGACGCGCACATTTTCTGCCGCCCTGACCAGGTGTCTCAAGAGGTGTCGATGTGCTTGCGGATGCTGGACCAGGCGTACGAGGTGTTTGGCCTCGACTACTCGATCGCGCTGTCGACGAGGCCCGAGGGGTACCTGGGTGAGAGGAGGATGTTTTTTTTCTTCTTCTTCATTTTTTGTTCAAACTCGGGTTTCTTTTTTTCTTCTTCGACGAAGAAAAGTAAAAAAAAACTCACCCTTTTTCCCTTTTCTCTTTTCTTCTTCCAACCCCAACCCTACAGGCGAGCTCGCCATGTGGGACCAGGCCGAGGCGGCTCTCAAGCAGGCCCTCGACGACGCCGGCCGCGCCTGGGAGCTCAACGAGGGAGACGGCGCCTTTTACGGCCCCAAGATCGACATCACCGTCTTTGACGCCCTGAGGCGCAAGTTCCAGTGCGCGACGATCCAGCTCGACTTCCAGCTGCCGATCAGGTTCAAGCTCAGCTACGCCACGGAGGACGGCAGCGACGGGGGCACGCCCGTGATCGTGCACAGGGCGATCCTGGGATCGGTCGAGCGCATGTTTGCGATTTTGACGGAACACTTCGCAGGAAAGTGGCCCTTCTGGCTGTCCCCTCGCCAGGTGATGGTGGTCCCGATCTCCGAAATCTCTTCCGAGTACGCCAAGGAGGTCCGCAAGGAGCTACGCAAGGAAGGGTTCCACGTCGAGGTCGACCTGATGGACAAGAAGATGCAGAAGAAGGTCAGGGAGGCGCAGCTGGCCCAGTTCAATTACATCTTGGTCGTCGGAGAGCAAGAAAAGGAAGCGAGGACCGTCAACGTGCGCACGAGGGACAACAAGGTCCACGGGATGCACTCGCTGGCCTCGGTCATCGAGGTGATGAAGAGGGAGAGGGAGGAGAAGTCAAAAGGGAGCCTGTTCGACGAGATGGAGGGCGGAGGAGGCGGAGGCGGAGGTGGTGGGGAGAAGAAGGAGGAGGAGGGAGGAGAGGAGGTCGCCGCGGCTTGAGTTTGAGAGAGAGGGAGAGAAGCTTTTTTTAAATCTGAATCCTGTTTTTCTTGAAAATGTGAATGAGTGTTTTTTTCCTCCCTATTCTTCCTGTTTCTAATTTACAAGGGGGGGAGAACGAGAGGAAGAACGAGAGGAGAGAAGCGGCGCGGCCCTCTCTCTCTTTCACTTTGCCTCCTTTGCCGCTCCCGTCGCTGCGGGTTTCCTCGGAGGGATCGGAGGCACCTCGGCGCTCGAGCCGAGGCCCGAGTGCCACCCCGTCTCCCCGCTCCTCCCGGGCCTGGTCACGCCGTTGGTCCCCTTGAAGATCTTGCCCCTCTTGGTGCGCGGGTCGCGCTTGCCCATGAGGAGGAGCGAGGCGAAGATGGAAGACGAGGTTGAAGAGGAGGCTGAGGTTGAAGAGGTCGAGGTCGAAGCGGCGGCGGCGGCCAACGACGACGACGGCGACGACGACGACGCCTTGATCGAGGAAGCCAGAGAGCTCAGGAGGCTGGCGAGCCCTGTCCGTCCTGCTGCTGCCGACGAAGACAGCTTCAGGGTGGCCATGCTGGAGTTTGAATAGAGCCAGATGGAAAGCGCCGAAACAGCCTCTCTCGGCGAGGCGTTGAGAAAAAGAAGGACGATGGAGAAAAAGTGATTTTTTTTCTTCTCGACGTCAAAAAGAAAACACAAATTTCTTGCTCGGGCGATGCCCCCCTGTCGCTTCATTCCATTCGATTCTTGTTTTTCTCTCTCCCTGCTCTTTGTCCCGCATGGCCTCCTACGGCGGGGGCTGGCCCTCCCGGTAAGCGCATCTCGTGTCCTCTCCCGAGCTCGAAACAGAAGAGCGACGAGCGAGAGAAGAAGAAGAAGAAGCATGAGTGAACAAGAAGAAAAAACGAAAACATCGTTCGTCGCAAAAAGAGGCATCGCGCCTCTCTCTGTCTCTCAACCCCGACCTCCCTCTCTTTTCCTCAAACTCCAACCCCACCCCCAAACCAACGCAGCGACGGCCTCGCCTCCAGGCCCACGGCATCAGCAGCAGGCGGCTTTGGCGGAGCCCCCTCGACGAGCTACGGCGGCGGAGGCGGCGACTCCGTCTCGGTCCAGATAGCCGGAAGCGCCTTCGACCTCGACTCGGAGGTCGCTGACCTTCGCTCCTCGGTCGGTCTCTTAAAGCAGATGGGCCACGCGATAGGGCAAGAAGTCGCGGCCCAGTCCGAGATCTCCGAGAAGCTGCAAGAAGCGTTAGAGACGGCGAGGCATTTGCTGAAGAGAGGGAGCAAGCGGCTCGAGCGGGCTATGCGGAGAGGGAAGAGCTTCTATATGCTCTATCTGGTGGCCTTCTGCTTCGCGCTCGCAGGGCTGCTGGCCGTGCTGGCCAAGCTGAGGGGCCTGGCGCGGTGGGTGGTGCCTCCTTCCTCGGGGCGGTGAGAGAGAGAGAGGGCGAGGTTGGGAAGGGAGTGCGGAGATTTTTTGTTGTTATTTAACACTGGGAAAAATTTGAAAAAAAGTAAAAGTGAAAAGGTCAGAACTGAAGAAAAAAATCAAAACAAAAAAAGGCATTTCTCTCCCTCTCTCTTTCATTGCAGTATTGTTATTGCTGCTTTGCGCGCGTTTCCTGCTCATCTGGGAGGCGGCGGGGACCTGAGCGCGTCAGAGGGGGGAAGCTGCTGCGGAGGAGAAGATAGCTCTTTGGGCAAAGACTCCTCCTTCTCTTCTCCTCTCTCGTCCTCTTTCTTCTTCTTCTTCGCCGCCGCCTCACTTTCTCCTCCGACCCTCCCCTTGACCTCCTCGGCGTTCTCTGCCCCGTCAGAGGCCAATAGCGCCACCCAGGAAGAGCTCCGGGAAGCTGGCGCAGAGGTGGAGGCGGCGGCGGGGGCAAAGGGCACGCGGGCAGAAGAGGAAGCGGGGGCGTTTCCTTCTCCTCCTCCTCCTTTTCTCTCTTCGCCTTCTTCTTCTTCTTCTTCTTCTTCTTCTTCTTCTTCTTCTTCTTCTTCTTCTTCTTCTTCTTCTTCCTCCGTCTTTGGCTTCTTCTTCCTCGCCTCTCCAAGCGGACAGGCCCCCGCGCCACCAGCAGCGGCAGCGAAGTCGTCAAAGGGCTCCAGCGGGGACATCAGTCTCGGCCTCTTCTTGCCCTTGCTGCTGCTCCTCGGCGCTTCAATTTCTTCCTCCTCTTCCTCTTCTTCTTCCGCCGGCGTCGCTTCTTCTTCTTGCTGTTGTTGCTCCTCCTCTTCTTCCTCTCCCTCTCCTTCGCCTCTGTGCCCGCTCCGCTGCAGCAGCAGGAGCATCTGCGAGGCCGTGGTCGGCGAGGGCGTGGGAGACTCGGAGAGCTGCTGCTGTTGCAGCTGGAGGTCAAACTCCAGCTGCTGCTCCGGCTGCTGCTCTTGCTCTTGCTGCTGCGGCTGCGAGAGCGGCAGCGGCGGCGAAGGAGGCGGCGAAGGCGAGGGGTTGGTCGTCGTTGCCGCAACAGCAGCGCGCCTCTCCGGGGAGGGCAGCGACAGCAGGTCCCCTCCTCCGAAAGCGAGAGGAGGGGAGGAGGAAGCAGCAGGAGCGGCAGCGAAAAACACGCCGTCGCGGAACGCGCCGCCGTCGCCGAAGACTAGCGCCTCTTCTCTCCCTCCGATCCCTCCGATCCCTCCTCCTCCTCCTATGCCCGTGTCGACTCCGGCGAGCGTGCCCGCCCAGAGGTCCGGAGGGAAAGCCAGAGAGGAGCTCGGGTCCTCCCGGGCCCAGGGGATTCGCGCCTGAGCAGCAGCAGAAGCGGCGACAGCGGCAGCAGCAGCTTCGGCAGCCTCCCTCTCCCTCCTCCTCTCCGCCTCCTTCGCGGCCTTTTTTCCCGCTCTGGTCCCCTCCCAGGGGCCGTCGTCGGCGGGGAACCAGGTGGTGATTGTCGCGGGAGCTTCCTTGGCGGCGAGGCGGGCCGCGCCCTTGCGAGCGCGCTCTGAAAAAAAAAAGAGGAGAAGAAGAAAGAGAAAAAAAAGAGAAGAGTTTTTCTTTGTTCTTTCGAGTGAGTGCTTTTCGTTTCTCTCTATCCTCTTCTTCCTCTCTTTCTCTCTCTTTCTCTCTCTCCTCCACTCATTTTCTCACCCTTGAACAGCTTCGAGTGCGGGCCGTAGGAGACCAGGCGGAGCGAGGCCTTGCTCTTGACGCGGGTCATCTCTATTTCGTCTTTTTTTTGTTTTTCCGTTTCCGCTTGCTTTTGCCTCGTCGGGTTCGGAAAAAGAAGGTCGTCGTCGTCGTCGTTTTTTTTTCCGTCGAAGTTGATCGTCGAATGCCTTTCTCTTGCTCTCTCGTTCTCTGTCTCTCTCGCTCGTCCTCTCTCCCTCTCCCTCTACGCCGCTACTTCGCTCTCTACTACTACTATACCCTCTCCTCTCCCCGATGATGATGCCCGCTACCTCTTCTTCTTCACTTGCGGTTGGCCAGGGCGTGCAGCACGAACGGCGCGGCCCTCACGGCGCCGCAGAAGGCGGCGAAGAGCAGCAGGTTGGTCTTGAGCTCCTTGGCGGCTGCCTGGGCGTCGGGGCGGCGCGGCACGAACATCGGTTGGATTGCGATGGGGTAGAGAAAGGCGGGTGGAGAGCGAGGGGGGCGTAGGAAGAGGGAGAGCGAGAGGAGAAGGAAAGAAGGAAGGAAGGGAAGACGGAAGAAGAAGGCGCGATGGAAGACGAAGGAGTGTTCGATCGAAGAAAGAAGTGATAGAGGGAGAGGGCCCTGAAGAGCAATCACTTCGACGTCGTCGTCGTTTTCTCTCTCGATTTCGGCGATTACGATTCAAAACCGCCAGCCTCATGGCCGACGACGACGCCCACGGCTCCCCGGCGGGCCTGGTCAACCTCCTGGGCTCGTACCGGAGCGACGACAGCGGCGAGGAGGAGGAGGACAGGGGCGGAGAGGAAGCGGAGGCGCCGGAAACAGTTCGCGACGATCGACGAGAGGGAGCAGCAGAGGCGGCGACGGCAACAACCAACGTTCAACCCCAACCCCCGCCGCCACCCCCACCACCCCCACCACCCCCACTGACTTCAGAAGAAGAGCAGGACCCGCTCTGGCTCCCGGCCTCCCTGGCCAAGAAGAGCCCGCTGTCTTCAGAAATCGACCCTCAACTCCTCTCCAAGGTCGAGCGAATGCTCGAGGCGTCCCGCGCCGGCCGCTCGCTGTCGGCAGAGCTCCGCCGCTCGAGGCCTTACCGCAACCCCTACTTCCTGGAGAAGATGGTGGATCATTTGGGATTAGACACGAGGGCGTCGAGGCTGAGGCCTCCGCGCGGGTACGAGGCGAAAGAAGAAGAAAGCGGTGACAGAGAAGAAACAGAAGGAGGAGGGAAAGGAGGACGGAAAAAAGCTCCTCCTCCTTCTTCCGGTTTCTCCATCCCGCCCGAGGACACCGCCGACGCGCTGGAGCTCGCCGAGGCCGCGGCAAGGAGGGCGGCGTCGTCCGCGGTGACGGGGAGGGTGGAATTTGTCAAGGGGGAAGGGGGAGGAGGTGGGAGCGGGAAGCGGGGGAGGTGGGACTAAAGTGTAAAAACAACAACAACGAAACGAAAACTTGACAAAAAAACTCTTTTTGGAAAACTCGTTTGTTTGTTTTTGTTTTTTCTCTGTTCACAAAGTTTGGGAAAACAGGACAAAGGGGTGTGCGCAATGTTTTGGGGTTTTGCGTAGTGTATAATGGAGTTTGAGAAAAAGGAAAAGGAGATTAAATGAAACAAGGAAATGAAAGAAAAGGTTGTCGTTGAAGTTCTTTTTGTTTTGAATTTTCTCTCTCTCTCCCTCTTTCTCTCTTTGAAGAAACGCCCAACGTTTTTTTTTTTTTTTTAAAATAGAATCTAGGATGGGAAAAAGCAGAGGGAGAAAATCACCCTGCAGTGGCGGCCTCGTCCTCGTCGTCGTTCGAGGAAGAAGAAGAAGAAGAAGAAGCTTGCGAGTTCAGACTCACCTCTTTCTTCTTCTTCGTCTCACTGTCTCCCTCGACCTCCTCCCCGGCTGCCCGCAACGCCTCCTCCCAAGCCTCCCTACCCTCAATGACTCTTGCCCCTTCGCCGCTAGCTGCCCCCTCGGCATCGAGCAGCACGCCCGCGAAGCCGTCCGGGGAGTTGCGCGTCGCGTCCGGAGCCAGAAACATCGACTTCTGCAGGAGGCGTTCCATCACCGAGCGCAGCCCTCGAGCGCCCGTCCCGGCCGCCGCGGCCCTCGCAGCGACGGCCTCCACTGCCCCTTCCGTGATCCTGAGTTCCGCCCCGGACGCGGCCAGCAGCACCCCGTACTGCTTCGAAAGCGCCGATTTCGGTCCGGTCAGCACGCTGGCCAGGTCGGCGGTCGACAGGTCTCGCAGGGCGCAGACAACGGGGAAGCGGCCTACGAATTCGGGGATCAGGCCGTAAGAGACCAGGTCGCCGTGCTCGACGCCCGCCAAAGCCTTGGCGCGCTCGGCCGCGGCGGCGTTGCGGGCCCTCTCGGTGGCGCGGGCGGTGATGGAGGAGGTGGATGAAGGAGCGGGAGAGGAAGAAGAGGTCGAGTCGTCTTTGTTCGTCGTCGCCGTCGCCGTCGTCGTCGCAGCTGCTGCTGCTCCACTTCCACCACCAGCTCCACCTCCTCCGCCCTTGGCCCGCACCGGCGCCCCAAACCCGATAGAGGCAGCCGCGTTCCTCTCGGCCACCTGCGCATCGAGCCCGACAAACGCCCCTCCGGCAACGAACAGAATGTTGCTCGTGTCCACCTGCACGACTTCGCCTCGAGGGTTCTTCCTCCCGCCTTTTTCGGGAACGTTCATGACGGCGCCCTCGAGCATTTTCAGCAGAGCCTGCTGGACCCCCTCTCCGGAGACGTCGCGCGTGATCGAGGGGTTGTCGGCCCCCTTGCGTCCGATCTTGTCGACCTCGTCGATGTAGACGATGCCTCGCTGGGCCGCGGCAAGGTCGTAGTTGGCGGCCTGCAGCAGGCGGAAGAGCACCGACTCGACGTCGTCGCCGACGTAGCCCGCCTGAGTTTTTTTTTTGAATTGATTTTTTGGTATCGTTGGAGAGAGGAGAGAGGAGAGAGAGAGAGAGAGAGAGAG